>JAEIGA010007346.1_pt1 | contig 16750 bp, 9 predicted proteins | sample 9270691 | NCBI WGS metagenome assembly JAEIGA01 (sample SAMN17057246, study PRJNA624740) | gut metagenome | biome: biome; isolation source: fecal sample | host: Bos grunniens | place: China: Xizang | collected 2019
ACCGGTGATATGGAGTGGCTCAAGACTGTGTATCCTATCGCTAAGAAATCTCTCGAAGTGGATATGAGGACTGTGTTTGAGTCTGAAACTGATCTCGTAAGAGGTGAGTCTTCTTTCATTGACTGGAGAGAGCAGAGCTATCCGACCTGGATGGAGCCTGCCGACATCTATGATACCAAGTGCCTTGGAACCAATATGGTGTTCTATATTGCCCTTACATCTGCTGCGGAGATGGGACGTATCCTCGGTGATGTCGAGACTGCGCAGTATTTTGAGGAAATGGCAGAGCGCATCAAGAAAGGTATCAACGAGCACCTCTGGATGGATGAAGAGGGCTATTATGCACAGTATCTCGGTGGTCGTGCAGATGATCTTCTCTACACTAAGAGCGAGACACTTGGTGAGGCTCTTGCCATTCTCTGGGGCGTAGCGGAGGGAGACCGCGCAACAAGACTTACCGAGTCCCTTCCGATCGTAGACTATGGTGCACCTGTGTTCTGGCCTTGGATTGCTGACCAGCCTCCTTATCACAATCAGGCTGTATGGCCTTGGGTGCAGGCTTATTGGATCCACGCTTGTGCAAAGGTGGGTAATGAGCACGGAGTCCTTCACGGAGTAGGTGCAGTATGGCGCGCTGTGATGATGTACGCTACAAATAAGGAAAACTATGTGGCTGACACAGGAAACTGGAGAGGTACTCAGATCAATTCAAGCAATATGCTCTGGTGCCTTGCCGGTAACATCAGCATCACTTTCAAGCTTCTTATGGGTATGGAGTTCGGTGCAGACCAGCTTAACTTCGCTCCAGTGGTGCCTGAGAATCTCAAGGCTGACAGAACAGTAAGGAATTTCCGTTACAGAAATGCTACCCTTGATGTGACTGTTTCAGGTTACGGTGACACCATCAAGAGCTTCAAGCTCGACGGACAGAAGATGTCCGAGGCTGTAGTTCCTGGAAATCTTGAAGGACACCATACCGTCGAAATCGAGATGTCGAACTCATTCAAGAATGATCTCGGCGTGAACTATCAGCCTGCTTGCTGGGCTCCTCTTATGCCGGTAGTCACTATGGCTGATGGCAGACTCTCTTGGGAGCCTGTCGAAGGTGCTGTCATCTATAATGTATATGCAGGCGGAGAACTTGTAGCTGGTGCAACATCGACTGAAATCATCATCGAGGACGAGTGGAAGGGTGATATCCAGGTAGTGGCTGTCGCACAGGACGGCACACCTTCATTCCCGTCTAAGCCGATCAATATCAACGAGAAGATCAGCATCAAGCTTCCTGAGACAATGCTTACGAAGAAAAACGGCACTGAGTTCAGCGTTACTGTCAATGTACCGGAATCAGGCCAGTGGTTCCTTACCTGGAATTATGCCAACGGTACAGGTCCGGTAAATACAGACAACAACTGCGGTATCCGAATGCTTTACGTAGATGGTGTCAAGGCCGGCATCAACATCTTCCCTCACAGAGGCACAAATGAGTGGGATAACTGGGGCTGGACAATTCCTGAAAAGCTCGAACTCTCGAAGGGTAATCATATCTTCACCCTCAAGATGGAGTCAGACGCAGACAATATGGACTTCCATATCAATGACTTCAAGATCAGAGAGCTCCGTCTTATCAAAAAGTAATCCTCTAATGAAACATTTCTTTCTAATCATCGGTTTGGCTTTTGCTTCAATTGCCATCAATGCCCAGACTGTAAAATACGAATCGCAGCGTCCTGCTCCAGAGGAGAGACTCTTCGTCTCTCAGGCAGTCGAGGCCAAGATAGATGAAGTCACAGCCCTGCTTGCAAACGAGAAGCTCAGGTGGATGTTCGCCAACTGCTTTCCTAACACATTGGACACAACCGTTCATCCTGTAGGGGAGTATGACACATTTGTCTATACCGGTGACATCGCCGCGATGTGGCTCAGGGACTCGGGTGCACAGGTGTGGCCTTATCTTTCAATGGTCAATGAGGACGAAGCACTGCGCAGACTGATAGCCGGAGTTATCCTCCGCCAGTTCAGGTGTATCTGTCTCGATCCTTATGCGAATGCATTCTACAAGGAACCTGACAAAGAAGGTTATTGGAAGTCGGATATTACCGATATGAAGCCGGGTATCCACGAAAGAAAGTGGGAGATCGACTCGCATTGCTATCCGATCCGATTGGCATATGAATATTGGAAAATCACCGGTGATTCTTCGATATTTGCGGAGGTGTGGCTTCAGTCGATTGAACTTACGCTTCAGACCTTCCGCGAGCAGCAGCGTAAGGACGGATTCGGCCCTTACCGCTTCCAGCGTACCACACACGCGGCGTATGACACATTGCCGAACTACGGCAAGGGTACGCCGGTGAATCCAGTGGGTCTTATTGTCTCTTGTTTCCGACCTTCGGATGACGCCACTACCTTCCAGTTCCTGATCCCTTCGAATTTCTTTGCCGTGACCTCGCTCCGCAAGGCCGCTGAAATATTGACTCAGGTCAATGGCCGTTCCGACCTCGCCGGGCAGTGCCTCGAACTCGCTGCGGAGGTGGAGGAAGCATTGAAGAAATATGCCGTATACGAACATCCTCAGTTCGGACCAATCTACGCATACGAGGTCGATGGCTTTGGTAATCACCTGCTTATGGACGACGCCAATGTGCCGAGCCTTCTGGCGATGCCGTACCTCGGCGATGTGGATATCAATGATCCGATCTATCAGAACACCCGCCGTTTTGTCTGGAGTGAGAGTAATCCGTATTTCTTCAGGGGAGCTGTCGCAGAAGGTATCGGAGGTCCTCACGTGGGCTTTGATATGGCCTGGCCGATGAGCATTATGATGAAGGCATTCACAAGTCAGGATGATGCGGAGATCAAATGGTGTATCGAGATGCTTATGAAGACCGATGCAGGCACCGGATTTATGCACGAGTCTTTCCACGTGGATGATCCGATGAAGTTCACCCGCGAGTGGTTCGCTTGGCAGAACGGCCTCTTCGGGGAGCTGATACTGAAGATTATAGCTGACGGTAAACTGAATTTGTTGAACAGTATAAATATTTAAAGATGAAAAGATTTCTTGTCATTCTGATGCTGGCTGCACCTATGGTGGCAAACGCTCAGCTCTCCAATGATGATGTTCATAAATATGACCATCACAACCAGTCCCAGTACCGTACCGAGATTTCCATCCCGGGCTTTGACGGCTACCAGACTCTCAAATGCGATTTCCATATCCACACTGTCTTTTCTGACGGCCTGGTATGGCCTTCGATAAGAGTGCAGGAAGCCTGGACTGAAGGTCTTGATGCCATCGCCATCACCGACCACATCGAATATCGTCCTCGCAAGAATATCGTTGTGGCTGATCATAACGAGTCTTTCAAGATAGCCAAGAAAGAGGGTGACAATCTCGGTTTTATTGTCATCAAAGGTACGGAAATCACCCGAAGCAAGCCACTGGGCCATCTCAATGCCCTCTTTATCAATGATGCCAATGTTATGGATGTTGAGGATCCTCTTCAGGCGATTGACATAGCAGATGCTCAGGGAGCCTATATTATCTGGAACCACCCGGGCTGGCCGGACAACAAATCGACATTCTATCCTGTTCACGAAGAGCTGATAAAGGCCGGAAAGATCGATGCATACGAGGCTTATAACTACACGGAGTCATATCCTCTAACCTTCGACTGGTATGCTCAGTACGGTATCGCTCCGATGGCCAATACCGACATCCACGGCACTACCGCCATTGACTATGGATGCGATAAAGGCTGGATGCGTCCGATGACACTGGTTTTCGCTGAAGAACGTACAGAGGCTTCTTTGAGGGAGGCTCTCGAGGCAAAGCGTACCCTCGCTTTCTTCTTCGGAAATCTCGTGGGCGATCAGAAGTATCTTTCAAAGCTCGTTTCAGCTTCGTTGCAGACTCGTCCTGTAGGTGACCGTCTTGAAGTGACCAATGTTTCGGACATTACCTACAGAATGACCCAGGGAGATGCCCTCTATGTCTTTCCTGCCGGCAAGACTGTTCTGATCAAGGCTCCTCAGGGCGAACTCTCTGTCCTGAACTGCTTCTGGGGCAATGGAAAGAACCTGACCTATACTTTCTAGTCTGCAGTTTGTAGTTAATCTGCTGAATCATAGCTGATTACGCGTTCTGCGTGCCGCACTACGGGGAGCACGCAGAACGCGTAAATCGTTATAGCTCAATACCTTTGTCTTCTCTCTATTCGCAGAAGGCTGCGACATCAGCGACAGTGCCTCCGACAAATCCGATCAGTTCGGTAGGGGAAATGGCCAATTGCAGACCGCGTACCCCGGCGCTGACATATATTGTCTCGAAATCATTGACCGTGCTATGGAAATATGTCGGGAAACGTTTCTTCATTCCCACCGGTGAACAGCCTCCGCGTATATATCCGGTCACAGCGAGAAGATCCTTCATCGCGATCATCTCCACCTTCTTGTTTCCTGACACCTTGGCCAATGCCTTCAGGTTCACCTCTCCGTTTCCCGGAATCACGCAAACGATATGTCCGGTCTTGTCACCCTGCAGGACAAGTGTCTTGAAGACGCATTCGATGTCCTGACCAAGACTGTCAGCTACGTGCTGGGCAGCCAGGTCGTTCTCGTCGAACTCGTACGGGATGAGATTGTATTTTATGCCGGCTTTGTCCAGAAGGCGTGCAGCGTTGGTCTTTTCTATCTTTTTTGCCATAAATAGATCAATTTAGAATCCGATCTTGCCTGAAACCTTCTTCCACACGAAACTCGAGACATCACTGGCAAGGACAATACGTTCTGCGTCTGTGTCATTTTCATCGTTAAGGCGCAGAATCATTCTCTCAAAGATGGCCCGTGAGAGATTCTTCATTGTACGTGCATTGGCGAAAGAGAGATTTCTGTTAGCGCAGAGATTGCGGATATATTCCTTTATTATGACCTCGGCCTTTTCCGAAACCTGTGTCCTGTACTTGTCAAGACATTGGAGAAGGATGCTGTAAAGTTCATCTTCCGTGTAGTCGTCGAAGATGAAAGTGTGGTCAAAGTCATAGATGCCGTTACTTGCCAGCGAATGTGCAATGGACAGGTCCGGAGTAGAACATTCGGATATGATGAGAGCTCCTGATGCATTGTCATCGCTTACCAGATTCGCAAGCTTGAACCTGACCTGTTCGCTGGTCATCCGGTATTGGCCGGAACGGAATTCCGGAGCATCACCATCAATGAAGAGGACGCCTTTGCGCGATCTTTTGACAGCTTCACGTATTACCTCATTGCACTCATAATCAGACACATTGAAGATTTCTTCTCCCTTGACTTCTGTCAATTCGCTGTTCTGGATGAGGTTCATTGCCTTGAGGATATCAGCCAGAATCTTGGCTACAGTGCTTTTGCCGGTGCCGGTATTGCCGGTGAAATTCCATTTGAGAAGACCCTTGCCCCGGAATCTCTCGCCCTGAGAATTCAGATATCGCGATACATTCACGAAATTGTGGATGGCGCTCTTTACCTTTCCCAGACCTACGAGTGCATCCAGACGTTTCATTGCATTGTCGATTGCCTCTTCGTCGAATTTTCCGAGTGAAATATGCTGATCTTCATCCTGAGTGACAGGAATGTCCTCAGCTTCTATTGTTACAAGCTGGTCGTATGTCGGAGATGATATCTTGCTCAATCTTGTCGCCATACGGGTGCTGATGGCTCTCTCCAGCAGTTTGTTTACATATCTTCCGTTGCCGAAGTTCTTTCCCTTGGCTACAATATCTTTGCTGATTAAGGATTTCAGTCTCTTACGTGCTTCTTCGCTAAGTTCGTACTTATTGTCGTCGCAGTATAAATCTGCGATCTGAAGAAGATTCTCTATGCTCAGATCCTCAAAAACAAATACTTCCTCGACTCTGGAATCGATGCCCGGATTGGATTTCAGCATTGCTGTCGTTTCCTCCGGATAGCCTGCAAGAATAAGCATCCAGTCCCTGTTGTTTTCATCGCTCAGAGCAGTCAGAAGATATTCCAGGATGCGTCTTCCCGGATCCTTCTCATCGTTTTCGACATATAGGTTATAAGCTTCGTCGATCAGAAGGATACCGCCCTTGGCTCTGTTCAATGCATTATCTACTGCCTGTCCTTCGCTGTCATAATATCTTCCGATCAGATTCTTCCTTTCCTCCAGTACCACGTGGCCGGAGCTGAGGAGCCCCATTTCCTTGTAAATCTGTCCAAGAAGGCGTGCTACTGTCGTTTTGCCTGTTCCCGGATTACCGAGGAACCTAGCGTGAAGAGCAGGCTGTTTCACCGGCAGACCGGCTGCAGAGCGCATCTGCTGCAGCTTGTGGAAATTCATCAGCGAGTGAATCTTCTCCTTCACTTTCTCCAGGCCGGCCATCCTGTCCAGTCTGGCCAGTGCACTTCCTTCCGTCTGATTGATGATATTATTGTCACGTCTTGAAATCAATTTCGCCTCGTATTCGCTCGGTACGTTTATATCCGAGACTGTGAAGGCGGCATTGATTATTGTGGTTGTCTGCCAGGTGAGTTCCAGACGATATATGCCTTTCTCCCAGTGCTGTGTGCAGAAATCACCGAATGCCGCGCAATACCATAGCTCGTCTTTTACTTCTTGCCTTTTCGCGAAATGCCAGTCCATCATCCTTCCGGTCTGGTCATATATTGTCCATTTCAGGATGTCATTTCTCTTCAGCAGAGGGGTGTCCCGGATGACCTTCAGCTTTCCTATTACTGAAAGCATTTGCATACCGTCCGCTGCAAACGAGGTCTGAGGCTGGGATGAGAGCCCGTTCAGACATTTCTCTTCGTTGTCCTTGTCACTGTCTATATTGTAAAGATTCAGTCCGACGACTTCGATGTGTGTGAAAGGGTCGACTTCTGCCTCCTCCGGCTCAGGTATCTCCTGGACGGTGTCTTTGACCGGCTCTGCCTCCATCTCCTTAATGAATTCTTCGAGCATTGTGTCGAAGTCTGGATATTCGCTTGCCTCATCGTATCCGGCTTCTTCTTTTTTCTCCCCTTTAAAGAATTCGATCTCCTTACTCCAAAGAAGACTGTCCATCACCGAGAAGCTGATGATGTATTTACCCGGCTCAGGCCTGAACTGTGGTATGAACTCAAGCTCAGACATCTGACCTGAAATATCGAACAATGTGGTGAAACCGAACAGACTTCCTTCTTCAATGCAGCTGTTCAGATTTACTCTCGTGATAAAGGTCTTTTGCGGCTCTGAAGAATTGGCAGGAGTAACGACCGCTATACCTCCGATATCGTCAAGATGTCCGAAACGGTCGGTATATTTTATTGATGCTCTGATAGATACGTGGTCTATGTCGTTCAGGTCAAAGGCATCCATATCTTTATCTTCGCTTTCCCTTCCTATCGAGATGCTATCAAGGCTGAATATCTCCGAAGGATCGGTTTCGCTATAGAGGATACCAGGTTCCAGGTCGAATTGAATGCCCTTCACATTCTCGTCTCTCACCTCGATCCTGACCTTTGAAAATGCTTCCTCTGCCAGATCCGTATTCTCCAATATATTCAACGGCACATAATACACATTCCTTCTGTCCATCATATCCATTGTATGCCTGAATTCATTGACCTTCCTTCCATTGACATACAATGCCAGATATACATTGGCCTTGTCATACAGGTACAAAGGATTCTCCACCAGTACTGCCGCAATGATGTCATCACCCTTCCTGATATGGAAATTATCTTCCAGATGCGAATGCAGCGGCCTGTCCATATGCTTGCTATGAACCAGCTTCACATCCTTTACAAACACTACTGTATTCCCGTCGCATCCCGTATAGTAATAAAGGAAAGCGGCATCCTCACAATGACCCCTCACATTTGCATCCATATAAGGAAAATCGCGTCCGATCATCTCCAGCACCGTATCGTGCTCCAGTCCCATCTTCAGATATTGGTCAAGACGTTCGCTCACCTGGCGCTCGAAAGGATTACTGAGGTCGAAGAATTTAGGTTCCATAGCTTTTGCATTTTGTTCAAAATTACGAAATAATAGTTACATTTGTTTCAATCAATTAAGAATTTCTATGCAAGAGGTACTGAATTACATTCGCAAAAGGCCTGGTATGTACATTGGTAATACGGGTAACGGGAACAGGATGGAATATACACTCTCCTGAAAATAGCTGGGCATCCTCTAGTATCTCAGTTTCGGAATGGCTGCCGGGAAGAAATAGTCGTTGATATTCTGGATGACAAGACAGTAACAATATCAGATATATGCAAACTTACATAAAACATAGAAATCATATAGGCTCTGAGCAGTTTCTATAAAATCTCTGATGCGAACTTGTCCTTCATTCCGGATGAACAGGTGAATATCTGGAATGACACTGCAAATCTCGCCAGTATTTAAACCAAATGGCTGAACATAGATGCATTTGTGAAAAAAAGATCAAAGCTATAGCAATACAACGTTCCAGAGCTCATTTTAATAGATTGAAAATCAGTTATTATAAGGGAAATAATTGCGTGTGCTAGATAGATTTGAGAAATAGTGTCAGTAATATTTATTTAATGAATCCTCTAAGGTATGTGTACTTCTAAGGCTTATGTTCTGATACGAACTTCACTTAATTTTATAGGATATCGTTTAAGTAATAAACGGTATGATTATTTTCAAGAATGTTTATGCTCTGTATTAAGGCAGACTTATAGTGATATTGCAATATTGCTTCTTCAAGATACTAAAAGAGTTGCTAAAGGTACTGTATTGAAAACTCTTACTCCTAAGTTTTGTTCTAAAATAGTAGATAATTGGAGGTGTGTCACTAGTTTGGATGTCACTCGGGAAGTCCATTTTTATCAAGCTGATTGCCAAGGTCCTGCACTAGCATTATATTATCTTAGAAAAGAGCTCCTGAATTTGTGTCCTCAGGAAAATGACATAGTTATTATGTTAGATGATGATGACTTCTTTTTTAGTGAAACGGCTGTACAAGACATCGTTGATAGGATGGATGTAGAAGGAAATTCTGCCGATGTCTGTCTCTTGTCTTATAAAATAGTAGGAGATTCATCATTGGATATTTCAAATGGAGCAGGTTATATACACAACACTCTTATAAAGCAACTTGAAAGTAAGCATTTTGAGTTATCTGAATATGCTAAAGATGATTCTGTCGATAAATGGCTTTCATTAGCAGATAGTTTGGGATGGACTAAAGCATATAAACTTAGAACGGTTAAAAAGTATATGAATGTTCTTGTTGAATATTTTAATTTCGATGAGAATAAATTGCAAAACTTTTATAGAAGTAATAATGCTTATGAGGATTTTCCTGAAATTTTAAATCTTTGTTGGACTAATACTAAAATAACAGGTTGTAGTAAACCTACACACGCTTATAGAAAAACAAAAGTATCGATTACAGCTAAGCCTAGTATTAAAGACTTTTCTCAAAAAAGACCAGCAAATCTCTCACTTCTTTTGGGATTGACAAAAAAAGCAGAGATTAATTCATATATATCTGATACAGGTAAAATAACAATAGCTAGATATGTTATAATAAAGTTGATTCTTATAGAAAATATTTTGGCTAAATTCAGAAATGATGGTGTGAATCATAAGTTATTCCGGTGTTTTACTGAACGTACTTATTTCTTTAAACATTTTATAGATCGCCTTACATCTGACGGGTTTATTAATTATTTTGCTGAAATTTTGAAAGCGGTTAAGTTGTATGATGGTATTGGTGTTTATATGAATCCAGATACCGTCATAAAAGAAGCGGCATATAAAGAGGTAGAGTTAGGGTATGTAGATGTGCAACAGTGTATTAGAGAACAGGTGATAGCCGGGGATAAACCGATAAACAGATATTTAAAACGTATGTTAACAACGCTAATTACCTGTGCTGTTATTATTTTATGTGTTTTGACTTGTACCATAATATTGATTTCACAGAATTCAGATGATTTAGGAAGGCTTGTAACAATTGCGGGTAGTATTATTTCTGCGATTCTTGCATATGCAGGTAAATCTGTTGGGGACTATTTTTCAAAAATAGATCAAGATGAAGGAGCGAAAAGAATATACAGAAACGAGTTGAATGATATGGTCAGGCATTTATATGCCAATCTGAATGTTCTTTTGCAAATAAAAAGAGAATTAGATAATAATATTCCGGCACAGATACATTTCATAAATTTAAAGATACCTCAGAATTCTATTCTTCTTTCCGAGGAGCCTATAAAAGATATAATGATTAATGAATTGGATACAATTGCGAGAATTAAAGTTAATATACGCAATATAAATAATTCAGCCGATTATCTATCTAGTTTGGTTAGCGGATCCGAAAGTTACAATGAATGTATTTTGAAGGATGCGATATCTTGGGAAATTACACGTTACGTTGGGTATATTTTTAATTTACTATATGTGATAGATGATCCTTCCTTCAGATTCCCTCAGAGTAAGGAACAATTAGATCGTTATATTAATGTTAAGGGAGTATTTCAATTTGCAGCAAAGGAAATCAACGGTGGTTATCCTGACAAGGTGAAAGGGTGCTATGATGAAAAAGAGATAGATGAAATTATTCAAATGCTTAGTACGGAGTATTTTAAATATAAGGATGATAGAGAAAGGCAGAGAAATGTGTTATTTATTAATAATCAAAATTATGAATATTGGACCAGATGATTTGAAAAAGCTAAAAGATGATGAGTCTATTGCTTATAAGCATTATTCTGTAGGGATGATAATTAGTTTGATTCTCTCTGTTGGAGTTATAGTGATCACTTGCACTATATTGTTAACTTTTGCTGATAAAATAAAAAGGTTAATTGGGGAACTCAACGATTGTACTGAAATATTTGTTGGTATTATTATCGGTCTTGCAGCAATTATTGTTTTAACAGCTGTTCCTTTAATTTGTCGTGTTTATGTGAAGGAAAGAGAGAGGGATTATGAAATGAAAAGGAACTTGTATTTACACTCACTTCGAAAATAATTCTGTTAAGGATAGACATAAATAATAATGATACTATCTTAAATTCAGGAGAAAATAAGGAAGAGGAGAGTTATTAGAAATTGAAGGAAATGTTACATTATGTCACACGATATGAATGACAGAAATTGGACTTTATTAATCGATGCTATTCAAGAAAGAAAAGTTGTATTGATTATTGGAGATAATTTGTTTCATTTGAAAAATCAAGCAGAAACTAAGATCAATGATTATGTATTAAGTCGCTTAAATGAGAAATTCTCACAAGGGCAAGATAAAGCTTCAACTTTTACTGAGGTTAATGAAAATATTATCGATTATAATTACCAGAATCGTAGGTCCGGTAATATAACTAACATTTATTATGAAATCAACCAAATTCTTAAATCGGTTGATTATGAGTGTGTTCCTTCTTTAAAGGAGTTATCGCGGAGTGGCTTTTTCCCGTTGATTTTATCTACTTCTTTCTTTCCGAATATTCCAGATATACTAGAAGTTCAGCAGCCCTGTGTTTATGTTTATAAAAAATCTGCCAGATCTGATATTAATCTTTCATTATTAAATCCAGAGAATCCGTCATTATATTTTCTTTTTGGTAAATCAAGTACTCTAGCGAAATCATATATGGTTACGGAAGATGATCTTTTGGATTATATGCACTGTTGGCACGATTCTGATACTAGGCCATCTAATATATCAGAGTTTTTAGCTGGGAAATATCTTTTAGTGTTAGGCTGTGATTATCCGAATTGGTTATTCAGATTTTTTTGGCATTCCATAAAGAACTTTGATATATCATCTATCGAAGAGCAAGCAGGTATTGTGTCTATAGAGGCTTCGAATGATGACAAAGATTTACGCACTTTCCTTTCTCGTATTCAAGCAAATGTTTGTTACAATGCATCCGGTTTTATGGAGGAATTATCCGTAAGACTGAAAGGACTTTATAAAGAGACTTATACTCACTCAGAATCAGTCCTACAAACAAATGATGTGGATTTTTTTATTTCATATGCTTCTGAGGATATAGAAGGGGCGGAGTTCATCGCTCAGACTTTTATTGATTGTGGCTCTGATAAAGTATGGTTTGACAAAGAAAGGTTGAAAGCTGGCAATGATTATGAGCGAATAATCAAGGCTAGTATAATGAAAGCTAAACGTTTTATTCCAGTCTTATCTAAAAACACACTGAAGCCAGACAGTCGATTTTTTAGAAAAGAATGGTGCATAGCAGAAGAAGCAAGGCAAAATAATTATCCTAGAGAATATATTGTGCCAATTATATTAGATGATTGTGATGTTTATTCTGATGGTTTTCCCGAGACATTTTCCAAGGCACATTGTATACACGTATCTGCGCTAGACTTTAAGTTAAAGGTTAAAGAACTAATAAGAGCAATAAGAAGATAATATGTTAAATGTCAATAATAATCCTTGGATGGGACTTGCTTCATATGATGTCAAGGATTCTCATTTGTTTTTTGGAAGAGAACGTGAACTTGAGATGATTTTCAAACTTTTGAATAAAAGTCTCAGCACAGTTATTTATGGCGAATCCGGAGTTGGTAAAACTTCGTTTATCAGGGCTGGTCTTTTCCCTAGATTAAGTGAAAACAGTTATCTTCCGGTATGGATACGTTTGGAACATCACAGGGATGTTGATTATTTTGAACAGATAGAACGAATCGTCCGTGAGGAGATAGAAAATAGGGAGTATGAAATAGAATATTCGCACAATTTTGAGATAGAGGCGTTGTCATCATTGGATCGCCTATGGATTCTTTTGTATAGTTCGGTCATTTGGGATCAAAAGAATAGACGTGTTTTTCCTATCATTTTCTTTGATCAATTCGAGGAATTATTCACACTTACACCCTCGCCAAAGATTGTAAATTCTTTTTTTGAAGGCATTGCTGACTTATCTCAACCTATTCCCAATGCTTTTCTGACCGACTATTTTGAACAAAATAAAATAGTACTGATGCCGGAGGCTGTTCCTCAGATTCGTTTTGTATACTCTTTGAGGGAAGATTTTCTGGGTGCATTAGAAAATGCTTCTTCAGAACTATCATATCTGTTTAAAAATAAAGTCTGCATCAAGAAATTAAATGGGCAGCAGGCAATGGATATAATCGTTAAGCCCTGTTCGGATTTCATTGATCATACGCTGGCCTTTAAAGTATTGCAGATATTGGCCGGGGTAGAAGAACTACCATATGACTTAAGTGTTCTTGAAATAGAACCTACGTTACTATCTTTATATTGTTCTGAGTTATATTTGAAAGCTTCTACACAAAAACAGCCAAAGCTGACTTTTGAGTTGGTAAGAATTTCTGGTTCAGATATCATTTATGACTATTATAAGAAATGTTTGGATAGTTTACCAAAGGAGAGTGTTAATTATATAGAGAAAGAACTACTTACTAAAAATGGTTTCAGAAAGCAGCTGTTGGCAGATGATATTGATTTGGTAAGGTTGCCGGGAGAGTATATTGACCATCTTCTTGACACTCGTATTTTAAGATATGACTCTCGACGTGGATGTAGATATTATGAGTTTACACACGATATTCTTTGTGTATCAGCTAAAAGACATTGGGATGAAATCAATGGTTCTGGTGCTATTAGGACGAAATTAAAGAAAGTTCTTACGTGGACTTATGATTTAATTTTGAATATATGTCTATTAAATGTTTTTCTGTCTTGTACAGAATATTCCTGCGCCTTATTGGATAAACCTCTGAAATTTGCAATATTTGTTATTGCGATTTTAGGCTCTTTGCTGATGCGTTTTGTTAATTATGCTGCTTGTGGAAAAATTAAATGGGCGGCTGTAATGAATGTCTTGTTGTCTGGATTAATAATAATAAATCTTAATGACATTAAGACAGATGACTTTAACGGTCTTGTTTCAGTCATTCAATGGCAGTTTGTAATATTGGCGTTGTTTCATTTTATTGTTTCTTTTTTTATGAAAAGTGGCAAGATGAGATTTATAGATGCACTTATAAGTATTTCTCAGTCATTATTCAAACTACCGCTTAAGATATTCTTAATTGTAACTATTTCTTTGGTATGTTTCAATGCAAGAACATTAATTGATCTCAACTATTCGAAATATACGTCAATACTGGGTTGTTTCTTTTTAAGTGCAATAGGTTTTTCTTTTCTATATGAAAGGGGAAAAGCCTGGTCGTTGTTTCGTGTTTTAGTAGTATTTATCATATTGGGATTTCTAATACCAAATTTATGGGCCGGTGTATTTTATAACGGCTTTATCAATCATCATCTGATAGATACTTGTTTATTATTTCTTTTGACAGTAATTATACTCATCTATATAATTAAGCATTTTAAGGATTGGGGGCTTTCAAGAAAAATAAATTGGGATATAAAATTAAAAAGAATTCAAGAAGTGGTAGGCATAAAATCATATTATTGCTATTGCCTATTGTGCTTTCTTTTCCTTTTATATGGACCTATGTTATTGAGCGGTATATTATATAGGCCAATGCATACCACCAATCTTAATTATGCTTGTTATGTTATCCCAGAAGGAAAGGAAATGTTAGGCGAATACTATTATTGGACGATTAATTCAATCCGTGAGCGTATAGAAAACCGATTGTTGCCTAAAAATGAAGACGGTCTAGTGGGACTGTCTCATAATAATGATATAGTTATTCCAGCAGAATTTCAGAGCATCGGGCAAGCTGTGATATATAAACCAGCTGAAATTAACGAAGATGGTACAGTTGAATTATCTGACTATTTTTTGAATGTTGAAATGTCGGATTCTATAGCAGAAACTATTTGTTTGAGTAATTATTTATATCTTAATAATCATTTCTCAGATAATTTGTATAAAGAACTTGATGAGTTTTATCATTCTTCATCCTCTGCGAAGCGACGTTTAAAAGCATATCAACAGAGGAAGTGCCATTATTTAGATACTTTGAACTCAAGAGTTTATGACAAATTGCAGAGATTGACTCATAGCACTTCAGAAGAAGAAATATATAAGTTAAAATGGCTGGTTGTCATTAATAGAATGAAAGAATTATTGATCTTGAACGAGCGCGTGCATTCTGTATATAAGAAAATAAATATAAATGATTTCTGTGAATTAATATACAAAGAAGATAATCTAGATAAATATGGCTTTAGTGAAGAAATAATCTCAGCAATAACCTTTCTGAACACTTTGTCAGAAAATCCTTCAGCATTTAAATCTGTTGAAATACTAGCAAAATGTCAAAATTGGGGTTTGAAAGAAGCAATCGAGGAGAATATGGATATTTTAAAAGGAGATCCTAATTTTGAGTATTTTGTATCTTATTATTTATAGGTTAAATTTTCCTCATCCCTCTATCTCCACTATCTCCTCAGGCACAGAAAACTCCTTGCCCTTGCTGCGGCGGATGCCGAGGGAAATGACCTGACGGGCTGAGGTGGTTATGCTCTGGCCGCTGTCCTGGAGCTTGGTTATGCCTTTGTTGTATTCACCGCAGAGGGATTTGAGCTTGCGGCCGAGTTCAGTGTAGGAGTCGTAGAAGGCGGCCACACGGTCGATCATATTCTGAGCGGCCAGGGTGATCTTCTGGGTGTTGGTATCGTGCTGGAATTTGTTCCAGGTCAGCTGCATTATCTTCAGGAACGGCATTATGGTCTGTTCGGTGACTATGAGCACTCCCTTTTTATAGGCTTCCTGCCAGAGCATCTGATCGGCTTCCAGAGCCACCCTGAAAGCCATATCACGTGGCATAAACATCAGCACGTAGTCAGCGAATGAGCGGGCATTTTTCTTGGCATATTCCTTTCTGGCCAGCTCGTCAATATGCTTGCGGATGCTTTTCAGATGTCTGTCCAGGGCTGATGCCTTATCCTCCTCGGTTTCTGTATTCATATAGTCGACGAATGCGGTGAGCGACACTTTGGAATCCACTATAAGGTCCTTCTGCTCAAGGTTTTCCTTGAAATGGAACACGAAGTCCGGACGGCTCAGATCCTCATTGGCCGCCTCCCTCGAATAATGTTTTCCTTCCTGAAGGCCCTCTCCTGCAAGTATGGCTTCAAGGAAATTTTCTCCGAAGCATCCCTGCACCTTCGGTCTTCCGGTCAATGCCTCGGAAAGACTGTCGGCCTTACGTCCCACGTCGGAGGTCTTTTCCTGCATTTCCCGCACAGCATTCTTCAATTGCTCCGATAGTTTGGTGGTGGTCTCAAGGTGCGACGATGCATTGTCCTTCATCGCTTTTTCCATCGCGCAGATGCTCTCTTTCAGAGGTTTCAATATCCCGTCCATTGTGCTCTGATTGCCTTCTGACAGTTCCTTTTCCCTTTTGCGGAGCAGCTTTTCCGTCTCTGCGGTCATACTTGCCACCACTGTCTCCTTCATCTGCGCGAGTGCCTTGTCGTAATTGGCCTGAGCCTGAGCAGTCATCTTTTCCATATCCTTGATACGGCCCGTGTGCAGTTCCTCCAGCGCCTGAATGCGTGCCTTGAAATAGCTCCTTGTGATGAGCCAGGTGATTACTGATGCCGCTGCTGCTGTTCCAGCAATGATTATGATCATTTCCATATAAAGTCAATTTTATCCGTTCACGAAATTAGGAAATGTTTTCGAAAAGTAAGTCATATTGTACGTCGAAAGCACGAAAATGACTGATTTTGTGCGTTTCATACGCCAATCTCTGAAACATAGCAATTGTACTTACTCCAAACCGGTGTATTGCTCCCTTTTTATTTGTTTTTCT
>JAEIGA010007347.1_pt1 | contig 16749 bp, 20 predicted proteins | sample 9270691 | NCBI WGS metagenome assembly JAEIGA01 (sample SAMN17057246, study PRJNA624740) | gut metagenome | biome: biome; isolation source: fecal sample | host: Bos grunniens | place: China: Xizang | collected 2019
TCGGCAGTTTATCGGCGAATATAATATCAATGAAACCGCATGTTTCAATATCACTTTTTTTGCACAGCAAAAATTATGCACTGCAAAAATATAACTCCGTCACAGACGGAATATCACTAAAATAACAGTGTTACGTGAGTTTGAATCTATACGCAAATCTTCTAAAACCCCCTTTTTCGTTTTTCAGTTATATATGCACTTATGTGCGTGATATTTGCTTTATAAAATCAAAAGAAGACAGGTCAAAACTTGTCTTCTTTATTTTTCCCGAAAAAAAGTTAATTCAAAACAAACATCATTGACAAACGCCGCAATAAGATGTAAAATAATAAAAAAACAAAGGTCGTTATTTTAAATGAGCAAACAGAAAAAGAAATTCAAATTCAGGCAGATCATTTCAACACTTTTCTTCCTCGGGATAGGCATGTTCTGCGGCTTTTTTATAGGTATGATAATAGGACAAAATTTTGATGCCGAAAAACCTATCGGGCAAACGCTTCTGATCGCGGGCGGACTGTTTTTTGCGATGTATGCGGCGATCCTTATTCAGATTATCATTCACGAGGCAGGGCATCTTGTTTTCGGTCTGATGTCGGGCTATAAATTCAGCGTATTCCGCATTTTCAGCCTTACGTTCGTAAAAGAAGGCGGCAAGATCAGAACAAAACGCCTTTCGATTGCGGGAACAGGCGGTCAATGCCTGATGTCCCCTCCGGATATGATCGACGGCAAGATACCCGTAACGCTTTACAATCTCGGCGGTTCGATAATGAATATTATTGCATCAACGGTTTTTCTCGGGCTTTACTTTGCGCTGAAAAATGTGCCGTTTGTTTCAACAGTAATGATATTTTTCGCTGCTATCGGCTATATTTTCGCTATAATGAACGGTGTTCCGATGCGAATGGGAACGATAGACAATGACGGTTACAACGCTTTTTCCATGTCCAAAAGCCCGGAAGCAATGCGCGCTTTCTGGGTGCAGATGAAAATTAACGAACAGACTGCGAGCGGCGTCCGGCTCAAGGATCTGCCCGATGAATGGTTTAAACTGCCGTCTGACGAAGATATGAAAAACAGCATGGTTGCAACTCTCGGAGTTTTTATCTGCAACAGACTTATGGATAAGGAAAACTTTGAAGAAGCCGACAAATTGATGAAACATATGCTCTCTATCGAAAGCGGAATGGTAGGTCTTCACAGAAATCTGATGATCTGCGACCGTATTTATATTGAACTTATCACGGAAAACCGCAAGGAAATCATTGATGAGATGTTAAACAATGAGCAGAAAAAATTTATGAAGCAGATGAAAAATTTCCCGTCTGTTCTTCGAACACAATACGTTCACGCTCTGCTCTGCGAAAACGACACCGCAAAAGCCGAAAATATCAAAACGCAGTTTGAAAATATCGCAAAAACATACCCCTACCCCAGCGATGTTCAAGCCGAACGGGAATTGATGATGAACGTAAAATAAAATAATTTAAAATTGCGGCACACCTCTTTATGAGGAGCGCCGCTTTTTTGCTGTTCAGATATAACGTTTAACCGATCATTTCAATAATTCTTTGAAATCATCACGATCGTGAAGAGGAGAAAAAATATCATCCATTATATTAATTTTAAACGTTTCGCTATACGAGGGCAGTACTTTTTCCGTGGGAATATTTGAGGGGAGAACAAGCAGATCAAAGTACATAGAAGTATAACGAAATTCTTCTTTATGATTATCGCAACGGTCACACTGAATGGAGTATTCTTTGTATTTTCTCAATTCATTAATTGCTTCATTGTATTTTTTTAACTTCACAAGCGTTATAGATTTTCTAAATGAGAGATCGACTAGATTGAAATAAAATTCGAAGTATTCTCCGTCAGGAATGATTATCTGCAATATTTTTTCACAGTCTTCGACCGCAAGTACTTTATCCTCGGAACATTGATACATTCGAGTAAGAAGACCATGAACCGTTCTTTTCAATCTTTGCTGACGGTACTTGCGTAATTCATCCCCTCGCAGGCAGTCTTCAAGAATATTTTCCTTTGTAACGTTGGGAGTTTCGGGTACTAATTCCGCATATTTTTTCGCTTCGTCATAAAGTCCGATATAACTAAAAGAGCGAACAATCCCTCTTATCGCATCCAGTTTGATGTTTTGATCATTTGTATTTTCAATAACAGTTTCAAAACGGTGAATGGCTTTTAGCATATCCTCTTCTTTATTCTCCGAATGTAACGCTCTGTTTGAAGTTGTCCACGCAAAATTACAAAGTGCTTTCATATCATCAGGATACTCGCGGACGATTATTTCTTCGGCTTTATATACAAGATAAAATCCGTCAAGCTCTCCGCCGTTGATCCATGCTTGACGCAGATTTTCTTCCAGTTCAGCCCTACGCAGATCCATTGCGACCGGAGTCAAACCAAGCAATTCATCAGCAGATACTTTTAAGATTCTTGTCAGAGGACCGATCAGAGAAAGATCGGGCATCGATAGTCCACACTCCCACTTGCTTACCGCCTTATATGTTACGCCGAGAAAATCAGCCAGAACCTCCTGAGTAAGATCGTTTTTCTTTCTTAATTCTCTTATCCTTTGACCGATATTATTCATGGTGATACCTCTCTTAAAAAAGTAAGCCGAGCCCTGCTTCCAAACACAGTATAACACATATCTTTTTGAATTACAACCCACGCTTTATCGAGCAGAACTCCCCTGCAAAGAGAGGTTACGACATAAAAAAAGATTCCTCGGCGATAAACCGAGGAATTTACGATATTATTTTCAGATGTTTTAACGTTCTTTAACCAGTTCTCTTATTTTGCAGCATTAACCTTATAAGTTTCTTCGAGGAGTCTGGTAAGTTCGATGCCGACTTTTGTGCCGAATTCTTCGGGCACGGGTTCATTGTTAAGGCAAACGTCTACGAAGCGGTCGAGGGGATACGGACCGTGGGCGGGAAGTTTGGGAGAAATAAAGCCGTTCTGATATTCTTCGGTCTTGAAGTTTTTGAATTTAACATCGCCGTCAACAGAAAGAAGGACACCCTTTGTGCCGTGAACCTCGATCATATACGGAGAGCTGTAAGAAATGAAGGATGTTTCGGAAATACCGGTAGCGCCGTTTTCGAATTCGATAAGAGCAGCTGCATTTTCATCAACACCTTTGCGGAACGGTGCAGAGTAAACAGCCGCATAATTCTTGGGTTTGCCGAGGAACATCGAAAGAAGGTACATACCGTGGCATCCGAGGTCCATCATAGCGCCGCCGCCTGCGGTTGATTCATCATACCAGTATTCGGGGAGCCAGCCACCGCTCATACCGTTGTGAGCATTACGTACACGGACGAGAGTAACGTCGCCGAAATCTCCGTTATCGATAGCTTTTTTGATAAACTGAACATCGGGTCTGGATTTATGGGGCAGAGAGAGCATGAATTTAACGTTATTTTTCTGAATTGCTTCTTCGATAGCGAGGCAGTCCTCAACGGTGGTAGCCATAGCTTTTTCAGAATAAATATGTTTGCCTGCGTTTGCGGCTTTTATAAGAACATCTTTGTGCATGGTTGTGGGAGTGCAGCAGCAAACGGCATCGATATCTTTTCTTGCAAGAAGGGTATCGAGATCGGCAACGAATTCAACACCGAGCTGTTCAGCCCATTTTGCGCCTGCAACGGGATCCTCGTCCCAAACTGCGACAATATTGGCTTTTCCGGTTCTTCTGAAATCGTTCGCGTAGCCATTGGCATGAACGTGCCAACGTGAAAGCATAGCAATGTTAAGCATAAAAAATCCTCCTGACGATTTTTCGTAACATAATTTATTCAATTATACATTATCGAAACATCTTTGTCAAGCCTTTTCAGCATGCCTCCGATTTATTTTTCATGGCGCAAAGTTCATTGTTTACAGCTTCGCAAAGCCTGTCGAGGCGCCTGTAAACAGTTGCGGGTGAAATAAAGAATTCTATCGCAACGGAATTGGCATTACGTCTGCCGTTCTCAAAGAAAAAAGTGAAAAGCTTATCATACTCCCTCCTCATTTTCGGATCGGCTTTTTTCAACGCGCGTTCGACCGCCTCACGTTCAAATAAATCGGGAGAAGTGTTTGAATAATACATCTTTACAAGCTCGGCGCAATACTTTTTACTGTACATCAAAATAAAACTGTAACACCTCCGTTTATACAATATTACGTGAAATTTTTCTCAAAAAAACACAAAAAGACTCTTGACAAATCACTTAAAGTGAGATATAATATTAATAATAGGTCTCATACTACCGCCGAAAGGATTGAAAATATAATGTCATTTAACCTTAAATTACGTGCTCTCAGAAAGAGAAAAGGCATGCCTCAGCGTGAGCTTGCAAAAGAGCTTGGCGTTGCGCTCAGCACCATTGCGATGTGGGAAACCGCAAACAGAGAGCCCGATCTTGCTACCATCAGAAAGATCGCCGATTATTTCAACGTATCCATCGAAGAACTTGTCAATGACGATATAGAGCTCGGCTATGAGAACTATAATCTTAAAAACAATGCACGTTTTGACGAAGAGATAATCTCTTTGAGAAATATGCTTCATTCCCGCCCCGAAATGCAGATGCTTTTTTCTGTTTCAAAGAGTGCGAGCAAGGAAGATATTGAAAAAGCAATAAGAATAATAGAGGCGCTCAAACAGTCATAAAATGGAAGAAGTATACGTAAGACTCGTCCGTCTTCCGTCCACGATATACGGAGTTACCGTAAAGGACGAAAACGGTGATTACAATGTTTATATAAATTCAAATTTATCGGTTTCGGCTCAGGACAGAGCGTTAAAGCACGAACTAAAGCACATTGAACGAGGCGATTTCTATTCCGATGCGGGAATAGAACAGCTCGAAGAAAATATGCCGTGATCAGATCGGTCTTTTCTTAAAGAGTTCAATAATATCTTCGATCCTTACATTAAACGAATATTTTGAAGACAGAGCTGTCGCCGGGATGATATGGTTACCATCGGGCGGCAGTTTTTTTCTGTAGAGACGGATAAATTTCATACTGATAAGACGAAGGAGCGAGGCGGCGGCAAGCAACTGTTCATCGGTAGCATCCTCTCCCTCAAAAAGAATCGAAACGGAATAGAGCGAAACATTCACGGGGCGGCACGAAACAAGGCCTTTTGCTTTTGCATAATAATTTTCACTTTCAGACAGTGAGGACGTTGTGAAATACGAAGAACTGTCCGACACGGAAATATAATTAAGCACGGAGCCGTCACGCAAAATAACGTAATGGGGCGCCTTGCCGTAATCTCCGTCGATAAATTTTTTATGAAAGTTTTTATCTGTAACACAGCCGAAGATCACGGTATCGGGTACATGCCCCTTTCTGCCGATAACAATGTTGGGGCACAGTATCTGACTGATCTTCAAAACATGATCGTATGTACGTTTTTCAAGATTTTCCGTCATTCTCCGAGATCCGTCTCCTCTTTGACCGAGTCAAATTCGCCGCTGTCCACGGCTTCTTTATCTACCGCACCCTCGGCAAGCATATAAACAGCAATAGCCCCTATTCCCGTAACGATAACGACCACCTGCTCGCTTTTAAGCTCGGGGACGCCAAAAGCTGTTAAAACAGAAAGAATCAGCGCGGCAAGCATTGCCCAGAATTTTCTTGAAGAAAGCTTTCTTTTCCAATCTATTTTCATTTCAGTTTATCTCTCCTTGTTATTAATTTCTTGAAAATATCTTTTATTTTAGGTTTAACATATATTTTTTTGACCGGTCGGTCGTCTTCATATTGAACATCGGGCGCAAAGAACCAATCTGTCCATCCCGCAGCGGTAAGCTTTGTTAAAACAACTCCGTCGCCGCGCGAGCCGAGTGTACACTCTATAACATCTCCGTTTCCGACATAAACACCGATGTGTCCTTTTTTATAAACAACTATACCCGGGATTTCGGGCATCTGAGAAATTTTTCCGCTTCTTTTTGAGGCTTTTTTCATGCTCTCCGTTCCGTAATCGTTAAGTGCGGAATATTTAAGTTTATTTCCGAATCCGCCCCAGAAGTAATTTTTAATAAGCCCTGCGCAGTCACACGCATACCACTCACCGCTGTCCGAAAGAATCTGTAAATAATCCTTCCTCGCGGAGCTGAATCGGTTCGGGTACTGTTTGGATTTGCGTTCAATAAGATCAGCCGTAAGCCTTTGACCGTAACAGCCCCACATATAAACAGTATTTGCATTCAACATCTTTTCGCAATTCAGAACAAGCTCTCTACCTGTCATAATAAAACCGTATCTTTCGGAATACCGAAAGATTCCTTTCATAAATAATGATTTTGATCATTCGCTGCCGTCGGTTGATTCATATTCTTTTCCGAGACGGTCAACAAACCCGTTTTTGGCTATATTTATTTTATCGCTTGCAGATGCCGCACAATAAGACACGAACGAGCCGCAAACAGTATATATAAGCGCAACATCTGCCGCAGTGTTGACGTAAATCCCGAAAAGTTCAGACATCCTCCCAACAGAAACGAACACAACCGTAAAGATCAAAAGAGCAAGAAAACCGATCTTTTTGAATTCAATACGGCTATCTGAAAATAATCTCATTTTTACCTCCTTTGTTTTAACATAATATGCTTTTACTTATTTCAAGGCGACATAAAAGTATTATGTTCACGTTATGTGTGAATTACTGTGATAATATTATCACGTTATGCGATTATTGTCAATAACATTTTTCGTTATGAAATAAAAAATAAAAGTGAGTCAAAGGATATGTAAAAAAACGGTTGTATTTTCTGACTTTTTTATGAAAAAAAGCCTCTTTCTCTTCCATTCCGACAAAACATGTGCTATAATAATTTATTATATTAAAGTTAATATTATAACGAAAGGGATATCACAATGTCCAAGATAACGATAAACGTAAATCGATGCAAGGGTTGCGGTCTGTGCGTTGAAGCATGTCCGAAAAAGATCCTCAAGCTTGACACCGAAAATCTTAACGAAAAGGGATATTCTCCCGCAGCAATGACTGATATCACAAAGTGTATCGCATGCGCATTCTGTGCAAGAATGTGTCCCGACTGTGTTATCACGGTCGAAAAAGAATAAGAAAGGAAGACTTTAATATGAATAAAGTATTAATGAAGGGCAACGAAGCGATTGCCGAAGCTGCGATCAGAGCCGGTTGTATGCACTTTTTCGGCTACCCCATCACTCCGCAGACAGAAGTTGCCGCATATTTTTCCAAGAAGCTTCCCAAGCTCGGAGGCACATTCCTCCAGGCTGAAAGTGAAGTTGCAGCTATCAACATGGTACTCGGCGCCGCATCCGCAGGCGTAAGAACAATGACCAGTTCTTCCTCTCCGGGTATCTCCCTCAAGTCCGAAGGTATTTCCTACATAATCGGCAGCGATCTTCCCTGCCTTATCATCAACGTACAGCGCGGCGGCCCCGGTCTCGGCGGTATCCAGCCCTCTCAGTCCGACTACTGGCAGGCAACAAAAGCTCCCGGTCACGGTGATGCTCATCTTCTCGTTTACGCTCCCGACAGCATTCAGGAAATCATCGACTACGTATTTATCGCATTCGATAAAGCTGAAGAATACCGTATGCCCGCAATGCTTCTTCTTGACGGTACACTCGGTCAGATGATGGAACCCGTTTCCTTTGACAACATCCCCACACCCGCAAAGAAAGACAAGCCCTGGGCAACAAACGGCCACAAGAACGAAAGAGAACACAATATCATAAACTCTCTTTATCTCCAGCCCGAACAGCTTGAGATCAAAAACTTTGAACGTTTTGAACGTTATGCAAAGGTTTGCGAAAACGAACAGAGATACGAAGAATACATGACCGAGGATGCTGAGATCATCATCGTTGCCATGGGTATCGCTGCAAGAGTTTCCAAATCCGCGATCGACGAAGCAAGAGCGGCAGGTATCAAGGTAGGTCTTATCCGTCCCATCACCGTATATCCGTTCCCCACAAAAGCGTTCGACAAGATCAAAGACAATCCCAACGTTAAAAATATCCTTACTGTTGAGCTCAACATGGGCCAGATGACAGACGACGTTAAACTCGCCGTTGAATGCAAAAAGCCCGTTGAACTTCTCAGACACACCGGCGGTATCGTTACGACACCGAAGGAAGTTTACGCAAAACTCTGTGAATTGAACGGAGGTAACAAATAATGAGTATCGTATTTCAGAAAACAAAAGGTCTTACCGATGCGGTAACACATTACTGCCCCGGCTGTACTCACGGTATCGTTCACCGTCTCGTAGGCGAAGTTCTTGAAGAACTCGGTGTTCTCGGAACCGCTGTAGGCGTTGCGCCCGTTGGCTGCTCGGTAATGGCATACAACTATTTTTCATGCGACATGGTTCAGGCTCCTCACGGCAGAGCACCCGCTGTTGCAACAGGTCTTAAAAGAGCTCTTCCCGACAATGTTGTTTTCACATATCAGGGCGACGGTGACCTTGCCGCTATCGGTACAGCAGAAACCGTTCACGCTGCAACAAGAGGCGAAAACATCACTATCATCTTCATCAACAATGCTATTTACGGTATGACAGGCGGCCAGATGGCTCCCACAACTCTTCCCGGCCAGGTAACTCAGACAACTCCCTACGGCAGAGATGTCAACTATTCAGGTTACCCCGTAAGAGTTTGCGAAATGCTTTCCACACTTGACGGTGTTGCATACGCAGAACGTGTTTCCGTAAACAATGTTAAAAACGTAAACGCAGCAAAAGCAGCTATCAAAAAAGGCTTTGAAAATCAGATAAACAAAAAAGGCTTCTCCATCATAGAAGTTTTGTCTACCTGTTCCACCAACTGGGGTATGTCTCCCACAGCCGCTATGAAATGGCTCGAAGACAACATGATGCCCTATTATCCCCTCGGTGTATACAAAGATAAGAGCAAGGAGGAAGCATAATATGGCTCACAATATTCTTTTTGCAGGCTTCGGCGGTCAGGGTGTACAGTTCGCAGCAAAGGTTACCGCATACTCCGGTATGGTAAGCGGCTGTGAAGTTTCTCTCCTCCCCAGCTACGGCCCCGAAATGCGCGGCGGTACATCCAACTGTGCTGTAAGAATCGACACAAAAATGATCGCTGCTCCCATCGTTAACGAACCCAACATCCTCATGGCACTCAATCAGCCCTCCTACGACAAATTCGCGGTTAAAGCTGAAGCCGGCGGATGCATCATTTACGACGACAGCCTTATCAAGAGATCCGACGACAGAACCGACATCAACGTATACCCCATTCCCGCGACAAAGATCGCAAGAGAAAACGGATACAACGGTCTTGCAAACATGATCGCTCTCGGTTATATGGCTAAGAAAACAGGCTTCCTTCCCCTTGAAGATCTCAAAGAGGGTCTCAAGAAAGCTGTTCCCGCAAGCAAAGCAGATCTTCTCGGCAAGAACATCGAAGCTCTCGAACTCGGTTACAATTATAATAACTGATAAAAGAGTTCCGATCTCTTGTGTTTAACAAAAGACGGTCCCCTCATAAATTTCTTTTATTTTATTTTTCTATCCCTTAAAGGCGGTGAATGCGTGAAATAAATTCACGCAGGTTTTGTGGCTTCAGTTGCTTTCGCACCTGTTTTGCTCTGCAAAAACAGCCACAATTCCCGTCAAGAGGTAGCTTTCGCTGACGCGAAAGCATTTTCCCCATATTGATTTCATTTTTTTTATTTTTCTATCCTAAGGCGGTGAATGCGTGAAATAAATTCACGCAGGTTTTGTGGCTTCAGTTGCTTTCGCACCTGTTTTGTTCGGCAAAAGCAGCCACAATTCCCGTCAAGAGGTAGCTTTCGCTGACGCGAAAGCATTTTCCCCATATTGATTTCTTTTATTTTATTTTTCTATCCTAAGGCGGTGATATTATGGCAATAAAAAATTCCGAAATAGCTCAGCGACTTCGTGCAATCAGATTATTGTCCGACGTGGAAACGAGTGAAATGGCTAAGGCAACAGACCTTACAGAAGAAGAGTATCTCAAGATGGAAAGCGGAGACGTGCCTATTCCCGTAAGTGTACTTCTTGACGTATGCGATTACGTAAAAATAAGCATGACAGAGCTTCTGACCGGTGATACCGCAAAGCTTCACACATATTCGTTCGTAAAAAAAGGCAAAGGACTCGGTGTTGAACGAACAAAGGCATATAAATACGAAAACCTTGCGTTCAACTTTGTAAACAGAAAAGTCGAACCTCTTCTTGTAACTGTCGATCCGAATGATGATCCGAATGTTCATACAAACTCACATTCCGGTCAGGAATTCCATTACTGCCTTGAAGGAAGCTTTCTTTTACAGATCGGAGATCACACGATGACCGTAGAAGAAGGCGACAGTGTATACTTCGACTCTCAGTATCCTCACGGTATGAAGGCGCTGAACGGAAAATGTGCGAAGATACTTGTTGTTACAATATAAATAGCACATTTGAAAGGTACGCATACACAAATGAATTTACTTAACAGATTCTGCAACACAGAATTCTCATCATACGAAGATTTTTACAGCAACTTCAAAATAGACATTCCCGAAAACTTCAATTTCGGTCTTGATATCGTTGACGAATACGCACGTCTTTCTCCCGATCAGAGAGCGCTTTTATGGTGCAACGATAAGGGCGAAGAAAGAACGTTTACATTCTCCGATATTTCAAAGCTTTCAAACAAGGCTGCCGCTGTGTTCAAGAAATACGGTGTTAAAAAATCGGATACCGTAATGCTTATCCTCAAAAGGAGACATCATTTCTGGTACTGTCTTCCCGGTATTATAAAGATCGGTGCGATCGCTATCCCCAGCACTCACATGCTTACAGAACAGGATATCGATTACAGAATCGGCGCGGCAGGTATAAAGCATATAATCTGTGCAAACGATAAAAACATAATCGGTCATATAAACAAAGTGACCGAGAAGTTCCCCGATATGACGGTTTTTGTTACAGGCGGAACAGAAGGCGCAGAAAATTACATAGATTTTGATGCGGAGCTCGAAGCCGCAAGCGATGCATGCCACGAAAGAGTTACCGTAAACAGCGACCCGATGCTTGTTTACTTCACTTCAGGTACGACCGCTCATCCGAAAATGGTTCAGCACGTTCAGTACTACCCTCTCGGACATATTCTTACCGCAGGCTTCTGGCAGAATCTCAAGGATACCGACACCCACTTTACCCTTGCCGACACAGGCTGGGCAAAATGCGCATGGGGTAAGATATTCGGTCAGTGGATATGCGGTGCATGCGTATTCGTTTACGACTACGATGACCGTTTTGAGTCCGCAGATGTTCTTGAAGTGCTTTCAACAAAGCATATAACCACATTCTGCGCGCCCCCGACCGTATACAGATTTTTGATCAAGGAAGATCTTAAAAAATACGATCTTTCAAATCTCAGGGCTTGTTACATCGCAGGCGAACCCCTTAATGCAGAGGTTTACAGACAATGGCTCGACAATACAGGTCTTGAACTTCGCGAAGGCTTCGGTCAGACCGAAAGCCCGGTTATCATCGCAACTTTCCCGTGGCTCACACCTAAGCCCGGTTCAACCGGCAGACCCTCCCCCGTTCTCGGAATGCATCTTATCGACGAAAACGGCGAAGAATGCAACGTAGGCGAAGAGGGCGAGATCTGTCTTGACATTTCAAAAGGTATTCCTCCGGGAGTTTTCCACGGTTACAGAGGCGACGACAAGGCTACCGCAGGCGTAATGTACGACGGCTGGTACCACACGGGCGACATGGCATGGAAAGACGAAGACGGCTATATCTGGTTTATCGGCAGAGGCGACGATGTTATCAAATCAAGCGGCTACAGAATCGGACCTTTTGAGGTTGAATCCGCATTGCTTGAGCATCCCGCAGTTCTCGAAACGGCTATAACTGCTGTTCCCGACCCCGAAAGAGGTCAGATCGTTAAAGCTACCGTTGTTTTAACAAAGGGATACCAGCCGTCCCCCGAGCTTACAAAAGAGCTTCAGAACCATGTAAAAAAAGTAACCGCACCTTACAAATATCCGAGAATTATCGAATATGTTGAAGAGCTTCCCAAGACAATTTCGGGTAAGATCAAACGTAAACAGATAAGAACCGAAGACGCAAAATAAAACAAGGGCAGTAAGCTGTCCGTATAAATGAAAAAAAACCGAACTTTCCTGTATTTCTATTGAAAAAACGGGGAAAATAAGGTATGATAATGTATACGGTAAATTTATTACCGCGATATAAATTAAATTTGTTTTCTAAAACTACGTTAATATAGTATGAGGTGTACAAACAAATGAACTACAACAAGAAAAGCGTTGAAGATATCGACGTTGCCGGCAAAAAAGTCCTCGTAAGATGCGACTTTAACGTACCCGTTAAAGACGGCGTTATCACTGACGACAAACGTATCGTCGGTGCAATGAAGACCATCGAATACCTCGTAGCTCAGGGCGCGAAAGTTATCCTTTGTTCTCACATGGGAAGACCCCACAACGTCCTCGATGCTGAGCTCAAGCTCGACAAAAAAGAAAAGAAAAAGATTGCTGAACTCCCTGCTGAAGAACAGGAAGCAGCAACCGCAGCAGCTCTTGAAAAAGGCAAGAAAGACATCACCAAGCTCTCTCTCAAGATCGTTGCTGATGACCTCACCAAGAAGGGCATTCCCGTAACTCTCGCTGCAGACGTTATCGGTCCCGATGCTCAGGCTAAAGCAGCTGCTCTCAAGAACGGTGAAGTTATGCTTCTCGAAAACGTTCGTTTCCACGCTGCTGAAGAAAAGAACGATCCCGAATTTGCAAAGGCTCTCGCATCTCTCGCAGAGATCTATGTAAACGACGCATTCGGTACTGCACACAGAGCTCACGGCTCTACCGCAGGTGTTGCTGATTACCTCCCTGCTGTTTGCGGTTACCTTATCCAGAAAGAAATCGAAGTTATGGGTAAAGCCCTCGACGATCCGAAGAGACCCTTCGTTGCAATCCTCGGCGGCGCAAAAGTTTCCGATAAGATCGGTGTTATCAACAACCTCATCGAAAAGGTTGACACCCTCATCATCGGCGGCGGTATGGCATACACATTCTTCCGTGCTTTCGGCAACTCCATCGGTACTTCTCTCTGTGAAGAAGACAAGCTCGACCTCGCTCGCGAACTCGTTGAAAAAGCTCGCGCTAAGGGCGTAAACTTCCTTCTCCCTGTTGATAACGTTATCGCACGCGAGTACAAAGAAGACAGCACATTCATGAGAATTTACTCCGATTCTATTCCCGACGGCTGGATGGGTCTTGATATCGGCGAAAAGACTCAGGAGCTCTACTCCAAGTCCATCGCAGGCGCAGGCACAGTTGTTTGGAACGGTCCTATGGGCGTTTCCGAATGGGAAAACTTTGCAGGCGGCACACGCGCAGTAGCTAAAGCAGTTGCTGAATCCGGCGCTATCTCCATCATTGGCGGCGGCGACTCTGCAGCAGCAGTTGAACAGCTCGGTTATGCTGACAAGATGACTCACATCTCCACCGGCGGCGGTGCTTCTCTCGAATTCCTCGAAGGTATCGAACTTCCCGGTATTGCTTGTCTCCTCGACAAATAAGTACATCGTTTAAAAATTTAAAATAAACAGGTTAAAGGAATTATGCTTCCGGAATTCATGTGATTCCTGAAAAGTAATTCCTTTTTCTTTTACATATGAAAGGTGATTAAAAATGAACTACGATAAGAGAAAAACAATAATTGCAGGCAACTGGAAGATGAACAAACTTCCTTCCGAAACATATGATTATATTAAAGAAGTTGCAGCTAAGGTTGAAGGCGCAAAATGCGAAGTTGTTGCATGCGTTCCCTTTGTAAACCTTGCAAACGCTATCGAAGCTGCTAAAGGCACAAACGTTAAGATCGGTGCTGAAAACCTTCACTTCATGCCCAGCGGTGCATACACCGGCGAAGTAAGCGCAGCAATGCTCAAGGACATCGGTGTTGAATACGTAATCATCGGCCACAGCGAAAGACGTCAGTACTTTGCTGAAACCGACATCACCGTTAACAAGAAAGTTATCGCAGCTCTCGAAGCAGGTCTCAAGCCCATCGTTTGCGTAGGCGAACTTCTCGACGAAAGAGAACAGGGCATCACTGCTGAGATCGTTTCTATGCAGACCAAGATCGCTTTCATGGGCGTTGACAAGAGCGCTTTCAAAAACATCGTTATCGCATACGAACCCGTTTGGGCTATCGGTACCGGCAAAACCGCTACCTCTGACCAGGCAGAAGAAGTTTGCAAGATCATCAGAGACGTTCTCTGCGACCTTTACGATGAAGAAACCGCTGAAGGCACCACCATTCAGTACGGCGGCTCCATGAACGCAGGCAATGCAAAAGAACTTCTCGGCAAATACGATGTTGACGGCGGTCTTATCGGCGGCGCATCTCTTAAATCCGAAGACTTCGCAACCATCGTTAAAGCAGCTGAATAATAAAATAACAGACCGTCGTTAAAACAAACGAAAGGATTATTTATGGAAAACTTTCTGAAGCTCATTTCTGAGCTAAACATTGTTTCAACAGCGGTCAGACTTCTGCTCGCGCTCATTCTCGGCGGCGCAATCGGCTTTGAACGCGGTTGGAGAGGGCGCGCAGCAGGTTTCAGAACACATATTCTTGTATGCATAGGCGCATGTCTGGCAACATTGGCAGGGCTGTACGTTACCGAAATACTCGGATACGACACTGACCCCACACGTATTTCCGCGCAGGTAATATCCGGAATAGGCTTTCTCGGCGTCGGCACGATACTTATAACCGGCAATATGCAGGTCAAAGGGCTTACTACCGCGGCAGGTCTTTGGAGTACCGCGGCTGTCGGCATATGTGTAGGTGTCGGATTTTACCCTGCGGCGATATTGGCGACACTGCTGCTTGTTTTTGTAATTGTTCTGCTGCACAAGCTTGACAACGTATTTTTTGCGCATTCGGCAGACCTTGAGGTCTATCTCGAAATAATCGGTGCGGAAAATATAAACAAAACAGTGGGAAACATAAAAGCACTCGGATACCGCATAAGCGAAATGGATATCCATGCCGCAAAAAGCGGAACGCCAAATGCTATCGGAGTCGAAATGACGTTAAAAACCGTTGGGAAAAAGAATAAAGAAATGCTTGTTTCCAACATTCAAGCCATTGAATGCGTATCTTTTGCAATACAGAGAGACTGACCATGAATTACACAGAATACTTCTCCTCATTAAGAGGTAAAAATATAACAGTTGTCGGCTTTGGCGTAAGCAACCGTCCGTTTGTTTCGATGCTTTCGGCAAACGGTGCAAACGTAACTGTTCGAGACAAAAACGAGATAAAAGAGGACATTCGCGCGGAGTTTCCGGACGTTAAATTCATAACGGGCGAAAATTATCTCAAAGACATGACCGATGAGCTTATTTTCAAGACACCGGGCATGAGACGTGACATTCCCGAATTTCTCGAAGCTGAAAATCGCGGATCGAAGGTAACGAGCGAGATGCAGTTATTCTTTGAGCTTTGTCCGTGCAGAATAATTGCGGTTACGGGAAGCGAAGGCAAGACAACAACTACTACCCTGATATACAATATACTTAAAGAACAGGGACACACGGTATTTTTAGGCGGAAATATCGGCACACCGCTTCTTCCGAGAATTTCTCAGATGAAGCCGGATGATATCGTTATAGCAGAGCTTTCATCGTTCCAGCTTTTTGATATGTCCGTGAGTGCAGACACAGCCGTTATAACAAATATCGTTGAAGAACATCTCAACTGGCACACGTCTATGGAAGAATATATCGAAGCAAAAAAGACGGTATTCAGCCATCAGACAGAAAACGGCAAGCTTATTCTCAACGCCGATTACGAAACTACCCTTGCACTCGCGCCCGAAGCGAAAGGCAAGGTGGAATTTTTCTCAAGAAAAACATCCCCCGAAAAAGGCACGTTCCTCAATGAAAACGGATTTATCGTTCATAAAGACGAAACCGGCTCGATAATGCTCTTCCATAAGGATTCGATAAAGATCCCCGGAGATCACAACGTTGAAAACTTTATGGCTGCGATCTGTGCGACATGGGGATTTGCGGATATTGCTACCTACAGAAAGGTTGCAGCGGAATTTGGCGGCGTTGAACACAGAATGGAATTTGTCAGAGAAAAAGACGGTGTTAAATATTATAACGACTCTATTGCAACTTCTCCGACATCCGTTATAGCATGCTTAAAGAGCCAGACCCAGAAAATAATAACGATCAGCGGCGGTTCGGATAAAAACCTCAATTATTCGGACGTTGCGCCGTATATTGTAAAGCACGTAAAGCACATGATCCTTACAGGACAGACTGCTCAGAAGATATATAAAGCCGTAACAGAATGCGACGGATACGATCCGGAGGTTACTGTTCTCGAATTTGCTGAAAATATGGAAGAAGCAGTCAAAAAGGCTCATGCGTGCGCGAAGGAAGGAGATATCGTTTATTTATCACCGATATCCGCATCCTTTGACTGCTATAAAAACTTTGAAGAACGAGGAAAGCACTTCAAAGCACTTGTAAACGAACTGTAAAACATATCAACCGAAAAATAAAAAGAAAAAGGTGATAACGTGACGGCAAAATTCAAAGATCTCGAACAGCTTTTGCTTGTTGAATCCGAATGCGGCAACGAACGCGAATTTTCGGAATATTGCGCAAAGCTGCTCGAAAAATATACA
>JAEIGA010007348.1_pt1 | contig 16749 bp, 14 predicted proteins | sample 9270691 | NCBI WGS metagenome assembly JAEIGA01 (sample SAMN17057246, study PRJNA624740) | gut metagenome | biome: biome; isolation source: fecal sample | host: Bos grunniens | place: China: Xizang | collected 2019
GATGTACAGTACCCATGGAAGGTGTTTTTTTAGAGCAACACCAGCATACGTTTTGCTGGTGAAAAAATCAACCTTCCATTTTCTTTGCCCTGATTTTTGCTATTTTGCTACCATTTGAAAAAATCTTTGGGACACATGTGACGCCCCACGCATTTTTGAGTGCATTTTTGATACCAGAATCATAATCCAAACGTTATTGACCAGGAAGCGTCAATCCAGCATCCATACCCACATGGACCAAGAACAAATTAAGGAAGCAGAGGTTAAAGTGGAGCAATGGATGGCGGACAAGCACCACCGCCATTGCGTGAAAGCGGCCATGTGTGCCGCTAATGCAGTGATTCTGATGGGACTCACAGCCGGACTCGCCATACTGTGGATAAACGAGCTACGACGCGCCAACGGCAGAATGCACTGCGGCAGACCGGATGAGCAGCATTAAGCTCCACAAAAGCCCTGCACACTGACATGTGCAGGGCTTTTTGGACTTGAAACTCGCGGTCATGCAGCGTAAAATAGCCACAGATACAACTGATATGGACAAGGGCAGAATTACACTCGTCGGCATAGGCTGCGGTTCCCGCACCCGCACATACATGAAACTGGCCATGGAATACCCGGACAAGTTCCGCATTGTAGCGGCGGCAGATCCGGTAACCTGCCGTGCAGAACAGGTGCGGGACTTTGCACCGGAGGAGGAGCGCGGCGGCATCCGCCTCTTTGCGAACGCTGACGAACTGCTCAGCCAGCCGAAAATGGCAGACGTAGCCATCATCGGTACCCAGGATGATTACCACTTCGAACCGGCAAAACGCGCACTGGAGCTGGGCTATGACCTGCTGCTGGAAAAGCCGATTGCCAAGACCCTGCGCGAAGCGCTGGAGCTGCGCGACCTGGCAGAAAAACTGGGACGCCGCGTGGCTATCTGCCATGTGCTGCGTTACACGCCTTTCTACAACACCATCCGGAACATTATCCGCAGCGGTGAACTGGGTGAAATCATGACCTTCAACGCAAACGAAGGCGTGGGAGCCTGGCATTTCGGCCATTCCTTCGTGCGTGGTCACTGGGGCAACAGCGTGAAATCCACCCCCATGATTGTGGCCAAGTGCTGCCACGATATGGACATCCTCTACTGGCTGCTCAACCGCCCCTGCGAACAGGTTTCCAGCTTCGGCGAACTCTCCTTCTTCCGCAAGGAAACGCTCACGGAACCACGTCCTGCCCGCTGCACGGACTGGACCACCCCCATTGGCGAAGACCCCTGGGACGCCCGCAAGTACATTACGGATGACACCTGCCGCCGCTGGCTCAAGATGGTGATGGACGGCGTGGATGAAGCCACCCCGGAAGATATTACCGAATGGCTCAAGACCTCACCCTGGGGGCGTGATGCTTTCCAGTGTGAGGACAACGACCAGCCCGACCACCTGGTGGCGATTCTCCGCTACATGGGCGGTATCACCGGCACCTTCACCATGACCGCCTTTGAGGAGGGCCGCCACATCGAAATCTACGGCACCAAGGCCAAACTCCGCGCAGGCGCTTTCTACAAGGAGAATGGTCCCGGCGAAATCACCATCACTGAGCATTTCTCCAAGAAGATGCGCAAGGTAGAAATCGAGGAGGCAGCCGGTGGCTACGCCGGGCACGGCGGCGGCGACTGGGGGCTGGTAAGCAACCTTTACAACGACATGCGCGTGGTGGAGGACACCTCGCTCATGACCACGCCCATTCAGGCCAGCGCCCATTCCCACGTCATTGCCTTTGCCGTGGAACACGCCCGCCGCACCGGCGAGGTGGTCGACCTCAAGGAATTCGAGCGCCGCGTGCTCGCTGGCGAGCTGAATTACTGATTTTTTCCTTCAGCTGAAAAACCCTGCACCGAATATGGTGCAGGGCTTTTTCTTTTTCCGCTCCGGCCGCGGCTCGAACGCGGGACCCCAAGCTTAGAAGGCTCGTGCTCTATCCAACTGAGCTACCGGAGCAGTGATGCGCGCCTATCCTAGCACCCGCCCCCTGCCTTGGCAAGCTTTTATTTGACAACTGCCACGCTTACTGATACCATGAACGCGCGTGGCAAAGCCGCTCACAGAGATTGTTGCCAAATCCCCTGCCTATGCCGGGGAGCTGGAGAGGCTGCGCCGTGAGGGTTCAAAAGAGGAACCGCTGGTGCTGGAGCGAGTATGCCCGGCGGCCTATTCCTTTGTGGCGGCGCTGGTGGCCGCGGCTTCCGATAAACCGCGGCGCGTATGGGTGGTGGCAGATGCCCTGCCCGTGCAGGAACGCCTGGCAGCCGAATGGCAGCTGTGGCAAGCGCCCCAGGCAGTCTTTGTGCCCGAGCAGGAAATCCACATCAACAACGGCATTTCAGACCCCGATTTAGCCGCCGAGCGCCTGGAGGCGCTGCGCACTATCTCCGGACCGGCAAAGGAAACGCAGGCAGTCATCGTGACGGCGACCGCACTGCAGCAGCCCGCCCCCAGTTTTTCTGCAAGCGCAGGGTTCACCCTCACGCTGCGGGTAGAGGGCGAATACCCGCTGGACAATGTATGCACCGCCCTGCTCGACCACGAGTTCGAACGCGTCGACCAGGTGACAGGCCGCGGTGAATGGAGTCTGCGCGGCGGCATACTGGACGTTTTCCCGCTGCAATCCGCCTGGCCGCTGCGCATTGAATTCTTTGGCGACGAGGTGGAAAGCATCCGCGCGTTTGATATTGACTCGCAGCTGTCGTTCAAAAAGCTCGACTCCGCAGACCTGGTGCTGGAAGAACCACCTGCAGACAAGCCGCTGGCAGAGTGGATTGGCAAGGATGACTGGGTAGTGAGCCTGCCGGGCTGCGGCGTGCCGGGTCATGTGCTGGTGTATGAACTACCGCCCGACCGCGATGATGTGCTGCCGGATATCGACAGCGTGAACGCCGGGGATAACACCGCCATTTTCGGCACGCCGCTGGGCAGTTTCGAAACAGGTGACTTTGTGATGCAGGAAGCCCGCCGCCAGCTGGCCGGCATGGAGCTGCGCAAGTGGCGCGAGCAGAAGTGGCGCGTGGTCATGTTCTTCCCGCACGAGGGAGAGAAGAGCCGTTTCGAGGAAATCTGCGGCGAGGATGATGCGTGGTCCGGTGTGCAGAGCCGGGACGGAGACCTGCCCCTGGGCTTCACGATTCCCGGTGCAAAACTGGCTGTTCTCTCCGCCGCAGAAATCTTTGGCCGCTATTCCACCCCGCGCAACCGCAGGCAGGACGACCGCACCGACCGCATGCGCCGCGAGCGGGCCCAGGCTCCCCTGCGCGAAATCGAGGAGGGAGACTTTGTGATTCACGCCTCCCACGGCCTCGGTAAATTTGTGGGCATTGTGCGCGACGAGCAGAGCGGCGAAGAGGAAATCCACATCAAATACGCCGACGGTGTACTGCTGCGCATTCCGCTGCAGCAAAGCCACCTGGTGTCTAAATATATTGGATTAGGTGCAAAAACACCTGAGTTAAGCAAGCTGGGCGATGCGCGCTGGCGCCGCGCCTGCCAGGCGGCTGAAAAGGCGGTGCAGGATTACGCGGCGCAACTGCTGGAGGTTCAGGCTGAGCGCGAAAGCAACTCGGGGTATGCGCATCCGGCCGATTCCGGGTGGATGTGGCAGTTTGAATCCAGCTTCCCCTACCGCGAAACGCCGGACCAGCTGCGCGCCATCTCACAGACCAAGGCAGATATGGAAAGCGGCCGCCCCATGGACCGCCTTATCTGCGGTGATGTAGGCTTCGGCAAGACTGAAGTTGCCATACGTGCGGCCTTCAAGTGCGTGACCGGCGGACGCCAGGCAGCCATTCTTGCCCCCACCACGGTACTGGCAGCCCAGCACTACCGCACCTTCCGCGCCCGCATGAGCGAGTACCCGGTGCGCATCGAACTGCTCAGCCGCTTCACCCCGGCAAAAAAGATAAAGGAAATCGTGGCGGGCATTGCAGATGGTTCGGTGGATATCGTCATCGGCACCCACCGCGTCATCTCCAAGGACATCACCTTCAAGAATCTGGGGCTGGCTGTCATCGATGAGGAGCAGCGCTTCGGCGTGCGCCACAAGGAGCAATTCAAACGAATGTTCCGCATGGTGGATATGCTCACCCTCTCTGCCACTCCCATTCCGCGCACACTCTATGTGGCACTCATGGGCGCGCGAGACATGAGCACAATCGAAACCCCGCCGCTCAACCGCCTGCCGGTGCAGACCGCCGTGTGCCCCTACAACGAAAAACTCATTGCCGATGCCATAGAGCGCGAGCTCGCGCGCAATGGCCAGGTCTTTTTCCTGCACAACCGCGTGCAGAGCATCATGAAGATGCGCGACGAGCTGCAACGGCTCGTGCCCAAAGCCCGCATCGTAGTCGGTCATGGGCAGATGGACAAAGGTGATTTAGAGCTCATCATGCGCGATTTCGTGGATGGCAAGGCAGATGTACTGCTCGCCACAAGCATTATCGAAAGCGGCATCGATATCCCCAATGCCAACACCATCATCATCGACCGCGCAGACCGCTTCGGGCTGGCAGATTTGTACCAGCTGCGCGGACGCGTAGGCCGCGGCGGTCACCGCGCCTATGCCTACCTCCTGCTGCCGCGCCAGGCCCTCTGCACAGGCGATGCCCGCAAACGAGTCTCGGCCATCAAGCAGTACACCGAACTAGGCAGCGGATTCAAAATCGCCATGCGCGACCTCGAAATCCGCGGTGCCGGCAACCTCCTGGGCACCCAGCAGAGCGGCCACATTGCCGCCATCGGTTTCGAGCTGTACTGCCAGTTGCTCAGGCAATCCATCGAACGCATGCAGGGAAAAATGCCCACCATCCGCGCAGAAGCCAACTTCAAGGCCGATTTCATCTGCCTGAGCGAAGCCAGCATGGCCACCCGGGCCGATGCAGACAAACTCCTCGGCGCCTATCTGCCGGCCTCCTACATGGAATCCACCAAGGCGCGCATGGAGGCCTACACCCAGCTGGCACGCGCCTGCACCACCGATGACGTGGACGACCTCGACCGCCAGTGGCGCGACCGCTTTGGTCCCCTTCCTCGAGAAGTAAGCCATCTGCTCACCGTGCACAAAATCCGCATCCTGGCCACCCGCCGCAATATCTCGCAGGTGGAAATCAGCGCGCAGAAGCTCATGCTCACCCGCAACAACGACTACATCCTCGATAACAAACGCTTCCCGCGCCTGCAGAAAATCAAACCTGCAGATAAACTCCAGGAAGCTCTCCGCATGCTCCAATGCATGTAAAGTTTCAGAAAGCTTTATTTAACATAATACGAACCATGAAGCACATGCGCACACTCCTCATTTCGGCAGCAATTCTGGGGCTCTGCAGCTGCAGTCCTGCCACGCAGACGCTGGTACTGCCAGGGCAGCTGACTGCCATTCCCGAAGGATATGAAATTACCTCCGGCACCTCCATGCCGCTGGGGGATACATGGCTCAGCTTCGAATACCACCAGAAAGGAGAAGACACCTGCCTGCTTGTGAAACTGAAGCCTGATACTCTGCCCGAGGGCTGCAAACTGAACCTTGCCTTATCCGGGGTTCCCTACAGCACAGCCCCGGGCAAAGCCTGGCAGCATGAGTTCGGCTCCATTTACCAGCCCGGGGAATACATTTACCTGCTCAAACAAAGCGATTTTCCCCGGGTAGGAGGTCCGTACGATTACCGCGTGGTGTTCACCCTGCTGGGCGCAGACGGCAAGGTTCTCGGGAGTCGCGATGACCGCCTTGACGACTTTACGCCCGGTCCCGGCTGGAAGGCTTTCTTCGAAAAAGAAAACCAGGCGGAGCTGAAGAAGCTGCAACAGGCAGCCACCCGTTGCACCAGCATGCGTCTGCAAATGACCAGCCACATCGCACGCCGGGACGATACACCGGTCGCATTACCGCTCCACCAGGCGGATATGGAAAAACTCCGCCAGCTCATCAGCCGCATGAGGCCGGTCTGCACCCACCTGCACGAGGCTATTTATGGCTACCACCTGCAGCTGGTTCTGCTGGATGCCAGGGGCAAGGAGCTGGCATCCATGGATCCTTTCGATGTAGCCAGAGAACAACACGTAAGCCCGGAAAACCTGGCAGATCTTTCTTCCTTTGCGCTCAGCAACGAAGATGCCGCTGCCTGGTACAGCATCATCAACAGCCCGGAGGTAAAGGCAGCCATTGATGCAGCAGCACCTCTCCCTCAGTCATGATTTTTCTCTCCGCACATGCGATATCCAGGCGCATGGGTTCAAGCCAGGCAAGAAGCAGGCATCCCTACGAGGCTCATAGTCAGCAAAGAGGCGTACCGGCATTTCATCCGCTGAATTCGTCTGCGTGGCGCAATTTTCCCGGAAAAGGCTGGGCGCAGTGTGCGAAACACCTTGCAATGCAGCGGTAGTGTGTTATGATACAGGCATGAACCGCCTGCCGATTCCGCAATATGTGATGGCGCTGGCCCATGTGGCGGCGCTGCGCTCCGAAGATCCCTACCGAAAGGTGGGAGCTGCCGCGCTGGATAAAGATAACCGCGTGATAGGCACGGCATACAACGGCTTGTTCCCCGGGTTTGATGCACCGGAAGGGTTCTGGGTCTCACGAGATGAGCGGCAGAAGTTCATGCTGCATGCGGAAATCAACCTGTGCAGCCTGTTCAAACGCGGAGAAGCCCGGATTGTGGCGTGCACCACCATGCCCTGCACCTCGTGCATGCAGGCGCTGTGCGCCCATGGGGTGAAGACGATTTATTACGGAGAAGACTACGCCGCCTCGCAGGCTCCCGCCATTGCAGCCATGTATGGGGTAGAGCTCATCAAGGTAGACGACTACCCTCTCTCCAACCGATTCCCGCTGGTTGCCCCCAGGGAAGGCTGCACCTGCGGCTGCCACACGCAGCAGGACGAACTGGAACACCGCGCCCTTGGGTGTTTCATGGGGCTCATGTGCGGCGATGCACTGGGAGCCCCGCTTGAATTCCACACGCCGGAGGAAGTGAACGCACACTTCCCGCACGGAATTACCGGCCTGGAAGATGGCTGGGATGCCACCATTCAGCGCAAACGCGGCACCATCACCGATGATTCAGAAATGGCCATTGCCCTGCTCCGCAGCCTGCTCAACGAACAAGGCTTCAACAGCATGGCAACCCAGGCGCAGTATATCGACTGGCTTTCCACCGACCCGGATGATGTGGGTGTCACCATCCGATTCGCCCTCAATGGCGAATTCAATGCCGATTCCCAGGCAAACGGTGCGCTCATGCGCGTGGCGCCCATTGCCATCTACGCCGCCCTCCACCCGGAATGGGACTGGCAGACAGCCGCCCGGGAGGACTGTGCGCTCACCCACATTCACCCCCGCTGTGCCCATGCCAACATCATCTTCGTGGAATCCCTCATGCTCGCCCTGCAGGGGAAAACACCACGGGAAATCCACGCCGCAGCCTGCAAGCGCGCAGAAGAACTCAACGACCTTTCCCTGCTCAGCCGCCTGCGCGCTGCTGAATCCGAGGAACCGCAGTATCATCCCCGGTCCGGCTGGGTGGAAATTGCCTTCCAATGCGCCTACTACTGGCTGCTCCACGCCGGGGACTACCCCTCTGCCATGTGCAGCATTGTCAGCAGACTGGGCGACCCGGACACCAATGGTGCCATTGCCGGCGCCCTGCTCGGCGCAGTCTTCGGCATCGATGGCATCCCCTACGAATGGCAGCAGACGCTGAGAAACGCCCACCACCCGGTATCCCGCTACCGCGCCAGCAAGGGCATGGAAATGCTGGAAGAACTATTCGAACAGGCCAGATGAGTGCACCTTTGCTCCAGGTTCGCGACCTCAGCGTGGAGTTCCACACCCGCGCCGGGGTGAACTATGCCGTCAACGGAGTCTCGTTCGATTTGAACTCCGGCGAAACCCTCGGCATCGTGGGTGAATCGGGCTCCGGCAAATCGGTCACCTGCGCCACGCTCATGGGGCTGCTGCCCAGTCCCCCTGCCCGCATCGGCGCAGAATCCCGCGCCTGGTTCGATGGCACAGACCTGCTGCACGCACCGGAAAAAGTGCATGCCACGCTGCGCGGACAGCGCATTTCCATGATTTTCCAGGACCCCATGACCTGCCTGAACCCCTGCATGTGCATAGGAGACCAGGTAGCTGAACCACTGGTGCTGCACCAGGGGCTCAGCTGGCGCGAGGCACGCCGACTCGCCGTGCAGGAACTGGCACGCACCGGTATTCCAGACCCGGAAAAACGCGCCCAGGCCTACCCGCACGAGTTTTCCGGCGGCATGCGACAGCGCGTCATGATAGCCATGGCGCTCATCACCCGCCCGCAGATTCTCATTGCGGATGAACCCACCACCGCGCTCGATGTGACCGTGCAGAAACAGGTGCTCGACCTGCTGCGCGCCCGCCAGCAGGAACTGGGCACCGCCATCATCCTCATCACGCATGACCTGGGCGTAGTGCGCCAGTATGCCCACCGCATCCAGGTAATGTATGCCGGCAGCATTGTGGAAAGCGCCCCTGCAGAAGAACTCATCCGCCACCCGCGGCATGCCTACACCCGCGCGCTCATGGCCTCCATCCCCAGCGCGGCAGATAAAGGCAGCCGCCTGCAGACCATACCCGGTCTGCCCCCCACCCTGCGTGAACCTGTGCGTGGCTGCGCCTTCCGGCCGCGCAACACCCTGGGCAACCCCGCGCTCTGCCTCACCGACCGCTTGCCCGAACTCATAGAAGCCAGCCCGGGCCACTGGGTACGCAACTGCCCCGGCTGCACCATCGAAGCTACGCAGTAAGCCAAGCGAGGGACTTTAGTCCCTTTTGCTCATTACGGCAGGACTGAGGACCTGAGCCCCGACGAGGAATTCCCGTTTATTTGATGCTAATTTGAAACAGCAGCATCATCTTCTTCAACATCAGGGGCATCTTCGAGCTCGAGTTTCCGAGCCGGAGCAATACCAAGCTCGCTCAGCTGGGAAATCTGGCGGCAAAGGCTGCCGCGGCCACTGCGGAACTGGCTTTCGGCCTGCTCGTAGGCAGAGTTCAACGCATCAATGGCACGTTTCATCTTATCCACGCTGCCGCAGACAGTCACGCATTTCTTATAAAGAGCCTCCGCGCGGGAAATGATATTCTGCACGTTGCGGGACTGGCGCTCCTTCTGCCAGAGGTTATAGGCCAGCTGCAGCGCCATGAGCAGGTTCGTGGGGCTGATGAGTAACACCCCGCGGGAGTATGCGTCGCGAACAAGCTCCGGCTGTGCCTGCACCGCCGCAATATAGGCAGATTCATTGGGCATGAACATGAGCACATGCCCGATAGAACCCGGAACAATGGCTGCATAATCCTTCTCTGCCAGTTCCAGGATATGCTTGCGCACAGATTCCACATGCGCCTTCAGCGCAGCCGCACGCTCAGCAGGGAATTCTTCTGCCTCCAGCTCCACCCAGCGGGCATAGGCAGTGAGCGACACTTTGGAATCGATGATAATGGTACGCTTTTCAGGCAGGAACACCACCACATCTGGGCGGAAAGCATTGCCTTTCTTATCTTTGTAAGTAACCTGGGATGAGAACTCCTCGCCGGGGCGCAAGCCGCTGCTCTCCAGCAGACGGGAAAGCACCATTTCCCCCCAGTCGCCCTGCATCTTGGAATCCCCCTTGAGCGCGCGAGTCAGGTTAGTAGCATCCTTGCTGATACCGTCTGCACGCTCCATGAGCTGTTTCACGAGCGTTTCGATGCTGGTACGGGCTGTGGCGTTGCCCGTGTTCGTATCAGTCACAGCCTTGCGCAGCACATCGAGTTGCTCGCGCAGAGGTTGCAACACCAGGGAAAGCTGCTCCTTGCTGCTGGATTTAAGCTGGTCCGTATTGTGGTCGAGAATGCGGCGGGAAAGTTGTTCAAAGCGTTCCTCGAGCTGCTGCTGACGCTGCTGCCAGCGTTGCTCTTCATCCTGCTGGCGCTGCAGCAGAAAATCATTCTGCTGGCGCAGGGTGGCCACTTCAGCCTCTGCCTCCTTGCGCCGCAGGGAGCAAAGCAGATACCCTACCAGCGCTCCCAGCAGCAGAGATACGAGAACCGTAAGGAAATAATACAGGAAGGTCATAGGTAGTCAGGAAAAAGTATCAGGGTTTCAGGCCGGAATATGGCTGCACCTGGGGAGAAGTGAGATCGAGGGTGGGGTTATAATGCGGAGTCTCCAGCTTGAACAACCCGAGAAGCGTATGGAAGAAATGCTCATGAGCCACTGTAAGGCCGGAATGCTCGCGCAGTTGCTGCAAAGAGGCAGCAAAATGCGGATGAAGTGCGGCAAAAGCATCATTGTACAACACAAACATGCCCACTCGGCAGCCACCCGTGGCGTGGTATGATATATGCTGTTCGCCCAAGGCTGCGCGTCCCCACATGCCATCGTGCCCCAGGTATTCACCGTGGTCGCTCACGTAAAGATACACGAAGGGGCGGGGTCCGACAACCTCAGTCACGCGCCGGAAAAATTCATCGGTATAGTGAATGGTGCTGTCGTATGCATTGTTTACCTCCTGAGCCTGGGCAGAGGGGTTCTGGAAATGCACTGCAGCCGGTGCAAACGGTGTGTTCTGGCGGTCATAATGCTCAAAGGGAGTATGGCTGCCTTCATTATTCACGAAGAATAACAGGTTCTGCTGCGCGGGAACTTTCTGCAACACTTCCTGCATCTGCGGCACGGCGGTCCAGGGACTCCCGGGGGCATTAAATTTCTGCCGTGATTTCCGGGTAAGCATGAGCACCACGCGGTCGTACTTAAGCTTCTGCGCACAGCGGCGCCCGAAGAATGAGTACATATCAAAACCATTCGCGGTAAACAACTCCAGCACAGAGCCCGTCTGCGGCAGCATCTCCGGGCGCTTCTCATAAATATCGCGCCGGGCATCGGTCAGAATAGCAATTTCAGCCTGGCAGGTATCGCAGGCTGCCGAAATACAATCGGGGAAATTCACCAGATTTTTCTGACTACGCAGCCATGGGGTCGTATCGCGTTCATAACCATTCAGGCTCATGCGGTCTGCGCGTATGCTCTCCCCCACATGCACCAGCAACACGACACCTTCCCCGCCACGCAGGGTGTGCAGCTTACTGGGTTGTTCAGCCGGGGAAGGAAGCCCCTCCACCTGATTAATGGTGGCCTCGTTGATGGTAAGGGCCTCACTAGCCGCCGAATAAAGCAGAGGAACTTCTGCAGCCGGCCAGTAAAAGTCCTGCTTCTGCTTGTTCGGTGGCACCAGCAGCCCCAGCGCCAGGCTCGCCCCGCCAAACAGGCAGGCTGCATTAAACAGAGTCAGGCTGTGCTGGCGGCGGAATATGCGGCAAAGAGCCCAGCAGAACAACACTGCCAGCACAAACGAAAGAGCCAGGGTTCCCAGGTTAATGGGCGTCATGTATGCGAGCGCTTCTTCCCAGGAAGCTTCAATGGTTTCAGCCACCACAAGAGAATTAATGCGCGCACCATACTGCTGGAAACTGCATATCTGCATCATTTCCAACACCAGGAAAAGCACCCAGAACGCAATGGCTCCGGAACGCAGCACTGCCCAGAGCAGCAGCATGCACCCCATGGTCATGAGCACCGAGAGGTGCAACTGCCAGGGTACGGAATATGCGTACAAATTGCACACACTGTCAACTGCAAACGAGAGCAGCAACACCACCCAGAGACTGCCGGTCGTGGGCAACACAGGCTTGTGCAAGCAGCGGGCAAGCCACATACCCAGCGCTGCCAGCAGGGGCAGCGCCACGGCGCCGTAGCCCCACCAGGGAAAAACAAACGGTACCCGCCAGGTGTATGCCCCTTTCCAGGTCATGAATGCTGCCACCAGCAACACCACAACCAGGAAAAAGACTCGGGACTTCACCCAGCGGAACATACCGTGCTATCAGGATACAGAATATCAGTGCTTGCCGCACTTGCATTCATGACCTTCGCCGTGCTTGCCACAGCATTCGCCATTTTCGCCGCAGGTGCACTCCTTGCCTTCCTGACAACCACAGGTGCAATCCGGACCACAGCCGCAATCACGCTTGCCGCAGGATTCGTTGTCGCAGTCACCGCAATCACCATGGCAGCCGCCGCCGCAGGAGCAGGCGCTCATCTGCTGGTTCATGGCATCTGCCACTTCCTCATCGCTAGGGGCAGAGCCCTTTTCAATAGCCAGGCAGAGGTACTGGTTCACAACGGAGAGCATATCATCCAGCAACTGGCGGGATTCCAGGAATCCCTTGCAAAGGTCATTTTCCACCACTGCGGAGCGCAGCTGGTCAAACTTGCTGAGTTCCTCCTCCGAAGGCGGCATACCCTCCATATGCTTGTTGCGCAGGGTTTCTCCATATTCGCTCACTTTGCGGAAAAGATCCGTGGCTTCGGGGTTCTGATAAAAAAGACCAATACGGGCCTTGGCGGCCACAACCTTCTGACTGTTTGCAAAAGCAGCGGCCAGCTCGCCGGCCAGCTTTGCCAGTTCGGGGGTAAGAGAAGTATTTGCCATAACGCGCGCAGCGTACCACATTTTACCCAATTTTGCAATCCCGGAATGCGTCAAATCCCCACTTCTCCTCGCATTATCCCTGCCAGAAGCACAGGTTTTGAAGTCAGTTTTTACATTTCTTGTAGACGCATCGCCTCTTGTGATGTAGAATAGGGTTGTGAGCAGTAAATGGAAAGTCAAGGAAGTAGACGAATGCGAATCTACATTCAATGAAGCGCGCAAGTTACCCGCCTGGACGGTTGTCACCACTGAGCGGCAGACTCGCGGGCGCGGACGTTTCAACCGTGCGTGGATTGGCAACACCGGTGGTCTCTGGGTCACCTACAACCTGCCGCTGGATCCCGCCGTCAAGCGTCACTGGGGCGTTCTGCCGCTGGTTGCCGGTGCAGCAGTCATCGAGACTCTCAAAGCATACAACATTGAAGGGCTGCGGCTACGCTGGCCGAACGATGTATTGGTAGGCCGGGCAAAACTGGCAGGCATACTGGTTGAACGTCCCTCCTCCACCATGGCCTCCATCGGCATAGGCATCAACATGTTCAACGATATTGAAAACATGCAGGGCGTAACAGCCGACCCGGTTACCCGCATGTGTGAAATACTGCCGGCCTGCCCTTCCGTCAAAAAATTCCGCACGCTTCTGGGCGATGTTCTGGCAGAAATGTTCGAATACTTCGTGGAAAGCGGGCTGGATGGCATCATGCCCATGCTGAGCGCCGCCTGGGGCGAACCGCGCCCCGTCGTTGCCATTACGGATACCGAGCGCATTGTGGGGCATTTTGCGGGCGTGGAGTTCGATGGATCTCCCATTCTCCGCAAAGCGGATGGCCGCACCATCACCGTTCCCGGCATCACGGTCAACAGGCTTAAGGAACTTATCTGATATTTCCTGCAAGGCTGATATTTATCCCGCTCCTCCAACCACGGGCGGGATTTTGTTATCCGAGCGCCCAGAACTGAGCCGAAAACATCCAAAAATCAGGATTGCAAGAACCGAGGTATTATGGTACATTGCTGCTGTTGACCGCATGAGAGAAGAACTTGCTGCAAATGAAGAAATCATCTTTGCCCAGCAGAACCGCAAGGTTGTGCTGGGGCGCGGCAGTACTGCGAATAAACCCCGCCAGCTGGTCAGCGCAGGCTGGACTATTTTCTGGTATCTGCTGGCACTTGCCGCGCTTGATTTATGGCTGCTGCGGCTGCTGGGTTATGTAAGCCTCCCGTGGTAAAAAAAGCCCGCTGAAACAGCGGGCTTTGGTATTTTCAGATTTTATCCACTATATCAGAGCGGCAGGGGCATCACCTCGTCATCGTGGTTTGCGGGATCCTTCGGCACGGAAGGAATCTCCTCGCAAGCGCCGCCTTTGAGCACTTCCAACTCCGTGACGGGGCGGATAGGCATCACCACATCACCCAGGTCAGCGTAATAATGCTTCTGGGTAAGGCGCACCACCTGACCGGGCTTCAGCTCAGCCAGTTTCTGGAGCATCCCCTCGGGCTGACCGGGCACATCCTTTCTGGCATCCACCATAATCATGTTACCGGCTGCTGCCTTATCGTCTCCGTACTTACCCGGCTTTTCGTAGGATTCATTGGAAAGCACACGGAACTGGGCTGCTTTCATACCATGGTCACAGCGGTCGGGGCAAAGAGCAGTGCGGAAATAGCAGGGGCGCTCCACCGTGCCGACATACTGGGCAACTACAGTGTTAGAGGCAAGCAAATCAGCTTTCTCAGGAAGAGGAGAAGCGATAACGGAGGGCAGCAGGGCTGCGAGCACGAGATACAGTTTGGATTTCATAGCGGTTACAGGTGGTATGATACTAATGAAGCGGATTATGTTCAAGAATTTATTTATTTTTTTCGCAGAAGACAACAGAAGCCCCCTGCCCCAAATCCATGCATCGGCAGCAGCCGGTATGCGGCAAAATCGGCCAGCGTGGAACGGAACGCGGCCAGCTGCGGCACTTCCACAGCTTCCCATTCCGGCATTCGTTTCAGGATGTACGCCACCACTTTCTCATTTTCCTCCGGATCATAGGTGCAGGTGGTGTACACGATGTGCCCCCCGGGATTCACACACTGCACGGCAGACAGCATGATGCCTTTCTGCCGCTTGGCATTGCCATTCACCATGCCTGAGCCCAGGCAGCCGGGATTCCGGATGCCCTTGCAGAGCAGCGATTGACCACTGCACGGCGCATCTACCAGCAACAGGTCAAACGTTTCGCCGCTGCGTGCCCACTGGTCAGGACGCTGCCCCGTCACCCGAACCTGCGGCATGCCGCATTGCTCCAGATTCTGCCGCAGAATACCACGGCGGCCGGGGTGCACCTCATTTGCTGTGTGATGCACCGCACCGAACCGGGCAGCCATGAGCATAGTCTTGCCACCAGGGGCCGCGCACATATCCAGCGAAGATGCCGGCGCAGGCACCGCCGCCAGGCACGCAGATTCCCAGCACGATGACAAATCCAGCGAATAATACATTCCCCGGGCGTAGTCCTCATGTGCCGTGGGCTTCACCCCATCTGCCGGCACATACACACGCGGGGGCAACCAGGGAGCCTCCAGTTCTACACAGGCGAACGGCGGCACATAGTCCAGCGGAGCACGCGCGGTGAGCACTAGTGCCCCACGGGAAGATGCACCCGCCCGCATGGCCGCCATCAACGCCTGAGCCGCAGCATCATCCAGCCCGAGTCTGGCACAGAGCCGCAGCTCACCTTTGGCCGCATCCTGATTCATGCCCGATTGCGAGCCCCGGCTTCTACCAGAGCCATCTTAGCAGCACCAATAATTCCGGCTTCGTTGCTGAACTGAGCAGGCAGAATGCGCAGTTTCTCGTAGTGCGGTGCATACATCTGCGCTTTCAGATAACGGCGCAGCGGTTCAAAGAGCAAATCACCAGCCTTTGCCACACCACCACCGATGATAAAGGCGGCAGGATTCAGCAAATAGTGGCAGTTAAGCAGACCGGTTGCCAGCTTGCGGGCAATGTCATCCCACATGGCAAGTGCCACAGGGTCGCCTGCCTTTGCCGCCAATTCCAGCGGATAGGGCGCGCAGTCATCAAATGCCTTCTGCTTACCTGCAGCAGCGTAAGCAGCTGCGGCATCTTCCTGAATGCGGGGATGCCCGATGTAGTTCTCCAGAGCACCATGGTTGTGGTAATACCCCTCGCGCCCCTTGTAATCAATGCTCACATGCCCCAGTTCACCAGCAGCACCCAGAGAACCACGCAGCATCTGCCCATTGGCAACAATGCCGGAGCCCACACCCGTCCCCAGAGTCAGACACACCAGGTCATTCAGCCCCTTACCAGCCCCCAGTTTCCATTCGGCATAAGCCATGCAGTTGGCGTCATTATCCACTGCTGCGGGAAGCCCGGTCATCTCCTCCAGCATATCGCGCACGGGCACATCATACCAACCCGGCACATTTGTCAGCGAATCAGCAATACCGCGGTCATGGTCCACAAATCCGGGAATTCCCATACCCACGGCCTTCACCTCAGGATACTGAGAGAGCAGCTCCTTAAGGCGCTTACCCACCTCGGCAAAAATTGCCTCGGGCGCCACAAAATCCTGTGTACGGACAGGCTCAGCACGCCCGATAAGTTCCGTACCCTGTACGACCGCAAATTTGATGGATGTGCCACCCATATCTACTCCAATGCTTAATCCTGTATCTGCCATGTCTGCATCGTACCACAACTTAACGTCAAGGAAAAGCAAAAAGGACACGATTTTCGATTCTCCAAGGCTCTTGCATATTTGCAGCCCCCCATTCTGCACCACCCCGCGATAAAAACAATCCAACGCATCATCTCTGGCGAACAATCGCAAAACAATACCTCCCCACTCACCTCGTCTCATGTATCCCAAAGAATATGGAACAATAGCCTTAAACGACATAAAGGCATAGTGTTCTGCGTGAAAAATCGCGTTGGAGTATCACCGGCCCCTCCATCGGCAGTAAGCAGTCGCTCACGTACATATCAACGTAAGCCGCTAACTTTCGAATCGTAAATCCACATGTCCCAAATCCAGGGGACACGCGTGTGTCACCTCACATGTGTCCCAAAGATTTTTTCAAATGGTAGCAAAATAGCAAAAATCAGGGCAAAGAAAATGGAAGGTTGATTTTTTCACCAGCAAAACGTATGCTGGTGTTGCTCTAAAAAAAACACCTTCCATGGGTACTGTACATC
>JAEIGA010007349.1_pt1 | contig 16749 bp, 11 predicted proteins | sample 9270691 | NCBI WGS metagenome assembly JAEIGA01 (sample SAMN17057246, study PRJNA624740) | gut metagenome | biome: biome; isolation source: fecal sample | host: Bos grunniens | place: China: Xizang | collected 2019
GTTTGGGTTTGAGATACTTGTTCAAAAGCGGGGTTACGGCGTTCATGATCAGAATCGCGAAAGACATACCCTCGGGGTAGGCTCCCCACAGACGGATGCACATCGTAATCACACCGATACCCACGGCATAGATCACCATTCCTTTCACAGTCATGGGCGAGGTGGCGTAATCGGTTGCCATATAGACGGCTCCCAGGATGGCACCACCAGCCAAGAGGTGGAAGAGGGCAAAGGTGAAGACCTCGTGCGGCGTTGCGAAGCTGAAAGCACCATATACGGCGGCGAACAAGGCCATCGTACCCAAAACCACCACGGGAATATGCCACGAGATCACCTTGCGCCACAGAAGGTAGACGAAGCCTGCGAGCAGAGCCAAGGCGGCCACCTCACCGAGCGAACCGGGCATCGTACCCACAAGCAGATTCTCGAAGGGGATCCTATCGGCCAAATCGCCGGACTTCATCACGGCCAGAGGCGTAGCCCCCGACAGGGCATCCAAGGCCGGGTTTTCCACCGCCGGGAAGGAGGTCATCTGCACCGGGTAGGCGATCAGCAGGAAGACTCGACCCACCAAGGCGGGGTTGAAGGGGTTCTTACCCAGGCCACCGAACGACATCTTGGCGATACCGATAGCCACCACCGCACCGATCACCACGATCCACCAAGGAATCGAGGCGGGGAGATTGAACGAGAGCAGCAGACCCGTTACCACGGCCGAGAGGTTGCCCAGCGTGCAAGGCTCCTTGAATAGAAATTTCTGAATCAGCCACTCCACGAACATACAGCTCAGGATGGCAATTGCCGTCACACGCAACACATCCCATCCGAAGACCCACAGCGAGACGCAGAGGGCCGGCAGCAGGGCCAGGATCACATCACGCATGATCTTCTGCGTGGAATCCGAGCCGTGGACGTGCGGGGCGGGAGAAACAATCAGTTTATTGGTCATAAAATTCGGTTTTATCATTCTGTTTTTCGGGGGAAGTAAACCTTAGCACTTCCTCTATTCGTTGATCGGTTCGGTCAGCGAAAATTTACTCCCCCACCTATTTTTTTGGCCCTTCAGCGGCATCTCGGGCTCGAATAAAGCCCATGACAATCTGTTTACCCTGACGCACATAGTCCAAAAGAGGCAAATGCGCCGGACAGGTAAATTGGCAACAGCCACACTCGATACAACTCGTGATATCGTTCTGCTCCATGCCCTCCCAATTGCGCTTCTTCGACATCTTGAGCAAGAGGTAGGGCTCCAGACCCATCGGACAGGCCGAGACACACTTGGCGCACTTGATGCAGTCCGAAGCCTCCTTGCGCAGGGCCTCCTTTTCGGCAAAGAGGGTAACACCCGAGCACCCCTTTGTAACCGGAGCCTCCAGGTTGACCAGCGCACGACCCATCATCGGGCCGCCATTGACCACCTTACCCAACTCCTCGGGGGTCCCTCCTGCCGCCTCGATCAGCATCGAGATGGGGGTACCCATACGCGTCAAGAGGTTTTTGGGGCTCTTCACACACTTACCCGTGATCGTCACCACACGCTCGATCAGCGGCTTATTCTTCTGCACGGCCTCGTATACGGCCACCGTGGTCGAAGCGTTGCAGACCACCGCCCCCACATGGATCGGAAGGGCGGGCGGCGGGGGCACCTGGCGACCCGTCACGGCGGCAATCAACTGCTTCTCACCTCCCTGCGGATACTGCACCTTGAGCGGCGTGATGTGAATTCCGCGGAAGGCCGCCTTCTCGCTCACCAACTTGCGGAGGTGGGCGATCGCATCGGGCTTATTATTCTCCACACCGACATAGGCCTCGGACACCGAGAGCACCTTCATCAGGATCGTAACGCCCACCAGCAACTCCTCGCCTCGCTCCAACATCGTGCGGTGATCCGACGTGAGGTAGGGCTCACACTCCACGCCATTGATAATCAAGAACTCGGCCTTGCGCCCGGGGGGCACCGAGAGTTTGACATGCGTCGGGAAGGTGGCACCACCCATACCCACGACACCGGCCTCCTTGATCTTCGCAATGATCTGCTCCGGCGTCAGGTCGCACTCGTATTTGATCTCGGGCGAGCGGTCGATCGACTCCACCCACTCATCGCCCTCGCGCTTGATAGTAATCATCACCTGGCGCAAGCCCTGACCGTTGATCACCGGCTCGACGGCCGTCACCTCGCCCGAAATCGGGGCGTGGATGTTGGCCGACATGAAACTCGAGGCCGAGGCGATGAGCTGGCCCGTGAGCACCTTGTCGCCCTTGGCCACCAGCGCCGTAGCCGGAGCTCCGATGTGCTGAGCCAGGGGAATCGCTACCCAATCGGGCAACGGCAGCGGCTCGATAGCCACCCCGCGGCTCAACTTATTTTCCGACGGATGGACTCCGCCGATTGGAAATGTCTTCATATCTTGGTTTATTTGCTAATCAACAGGATGTTCGTTCCTACGCCATCGGCTTCTCCGAGGCCTCGGTCGCCTTGGGGGCTGCCGGTGCCGGCTTCGGCTCCTTGGGCAGGGGCTCCATGTGCTCCAACTTAATGGCACCGGTCGGACACTCGTTCACACACTTGCGGCAGAGTTTACACTTCTGCGAGTCGATGTAGGCCAAATTATTCTCGATCGTAATGGCACCAAAGGGGCAGACCTTCACACACTTGCCACAACCGATGCAGCCCGCCTTGCAGGCCTTCATCACCACGGCCCCCTTCTCCTTGGACATGCAACCCACATAGACGGCACGATTCTTCGGCCACTTCTTGCGCACCTCGATCATATGGCGCGGACAAGCTCTCACACAGGCTCCGCACGCCGTACACTTGTCGGGATCCACCTCGGCGATCTTCGTCTCGGGGTTGATGCGAATGGCTCCGAACTTACACACATCGACACAATCACCATAGCCGATACAGCCATAGGCGCAATCGGTCTCCCCCACATAGAGGGCCATCGAGACGGCACACGAATGGGCTCCGTCGTAGCGACTCGTGCGGTTGCGCTTCGAGCAGATACCGCCACAGCGCACCGTAGCTACCTGCGGCTCCTTCTCGGGTGCGGCCTTGCCCAAATAGGAGGCACAGGCCTTCATTACATCACCGCCTCCCACGGGGCAGAAGAGCTCCGAGATGTCATCGCGCTTCACCAGCGCATCGGCCATACCACGACATCCGGCAAAGCCACAGCCACCGCAATTGGCTCCGGGCAACATCTTCTCCACCTCATCAATACGAGGATCCTCCTCCACCTTGAACTTTTGGGCCACGAAGTAGAGAATCACAGCCGCCAGCACGCCCAACACACAAAGTGTCAGGATGGTGATCAGTAACAAGTTTTCCATTACTCTTTTCTTATTGCAAAATAAATTTTTCTTTCAATTCGATGGCGCAGGAGATAAACCACCCCATAGTAGCCTCCCACCCCCAATAACGAGGCCAAAGCCGCCAACCCCTCGGAGAGGCCACAAGCCAAAGCCCCGATCAACACAAGCAACAGCACGGCAAAGGCTCCGACATAAGCAATCAACACGGCTCTTAGGGCCATCGCCTGCTCCTCACTTACCACCACCCGCTCCCCAGGAGTGTAGGTGCCGGCATCAGACGTGCGGACTTCAATCAACTTCTCGCTACTTTCACTCATTCCGCAGAATTCACGCGCCCGACAAGTGTGACACGCCCCACTCGCCACAATAGCGACCCAAACCATGTCGGCCTCTACCTTGCGCACCTCTCCAGTATGAGAAATCTTTTTCAAACCAATAAATTTTAAGTCCTTTGCGCAAATATCTTCCTAAAATCCTCACTCTTCGCCTCGTCGCCTACGGCTCCTCGCAATGACTGATCAGGGCGATTTTTGATTTTAGAGGAGCAGATTTTTCTTCGACCGACGATTGGTAAGGATGGGTTGGGGTCGTAACGACCCTTCTATTTTTTCACCCTTTCTCACCAATCGGGGATATGCAAAAGATGCCCTATAAAATCAAAAATTAGTTTAGGTTGCCATACTTATTAGTCAACGGCATCAACCGCTCGTGACCAAAGGCACAGCTCGACAGACGCAACACGGGCGGGAATTGGTAACGCTTCTTTTCGTTGCGCATGATGAGCGAGTGGATGGTCTCCACCACCTCCGAGTCGAAGCCGGCATTTACAATCTCCTCGCGGTGCTCGCCCTTCTCGATCATGCGATAGAGAATGGCATCAATCACCTCATAGGGGGGCAGGAAATCGCTATCCTTTTGGTCGGGGCGCAACTCCGAAGAGGGCTCCTTGGTCAGAATATTCTCCGGAATCGGGTTGCCACACTCTCGGTTGATGTAGCGCGCCAAGTCATACATCTCGGTCTTGTAGAGATCTCCCGTGGGGCTGAAGGCTCCTGCCGTATCGCCATAGAGGGTACACCAACCGAGGGCATTCTCACTCTTGTTCGAGGAGTTGAGCAGCACATAGTCTGTCTTATTCTGCACAGCCATCAAGAGGACGGTGCGGATACGGGTCTGGATATTCTCCTCCGTGATGTCGAAATCGGTACCGCCAATCACCGGCTTCAAGGTATTGACCACGCTGTTGTAGATCTCCGAGATGGGGATCACGTTGTACTCAATGCCGAGGTTCTGCGCCAGCTCTCGGGCATCCTCCACCGAGTGGTCGGAGGAGAAGGGCGACGGCATCAGCAGGGCGCGGACATTCTCCTTGCCGAGGGCCGCAGCGGCCAGCGAGGCAACTACGGCCGAGTCGATACCGCCCGAGAGGCCGATCGAGGCCTTTGTGTAGCCGTTCTTGCGGAAGAAGTCCTTCAGACCGAGGCAGGCTGCCTGGTAGATCAAGCGCGTGCGATCCGTCGAGTTATAGGGTTCGTCGTAGGGGGTATACTCCACCTCGGTGTCGTAGATCTGAAAATCCTCCTCGAAGCTTTTGAGGAGCATCACCAACTCACCCCGTTTGTTAAGCACACCCGAGGTACCGTCATAGACGATATCGGTCGAACCGCCCACCTGGTTTACGATTACAAGCTCCTTGCCCTCGCGGAAGGCGAGTTTGCGCATCGTCTCGTAGCGGTAGGTCAAAAGGCCTTTGCCATATTTGCGGGCGTTGATGCTGATGATGGTCTCCACCGAGGGATTCAGGTCATGAACCTTACGCAGGTCATCGCCCACTACAATGGCGCACTTGCGCCCCTTGATGGTGGCGTACTGGTAACCGGAGCCTCCATCAAGGAAGCCCATTTCGCGACGTGCCGAGATGTTTCGCTTGCTCACGAAACGCAATACCTTCCGGTTCTGCACAAGGGCCGCAGCACTGACCGTACCTTCGTCGGTCAAAATGGGCAGACCAATGATGGCAGCGATGTTATCACAGCAGGAGGCAATCTCCACCAAGGCATCCTCACAAAGTTCAAGAAAGGTAGTCTTGCGCAACAGGTCGAAAGCGGGGGTGCCGCTTACGGCCTGCTCGGCAAAGAGAACCAAATCGGCCCCCTCTTTTTTGGCCCGTCCGATGGCATCGATGATCTTCGAAACATTGCCGTCTACATCACCGACCGTATAATTCAACTGAGCGAGAGCTATCTTCATAGCAACGAGTTTAGTCTTTAATTTCTTGTTTGTTGCCCAATTGCATTGGGCACCGCAAAGTTACTACTTTTTTGCGAGAATAGCAACTAATTGGATTGGGAAGTTACGAATTTTGGTCTTTTGGGGAATGAGGAGTTCGGAATGAAGAATTAAAAATTTCCCCATGTCAGTCATTGCGAGGAGGGCGAAAGCCCGACGCGGCAATGACTGACTTATACCAACGAAGATTGGGCCGGATGGGCTGTACTAAAGCGTACTACCCTTTCGAGGAATGGATTGAGGTGCAAAATGTGCCCTACAGAATCGAAAATAAATTTTTGCATTTTAGAGGAGCAGATTTCGACTTAACGAAGCAAGCCCCGGAAGGGTTGTACTTAAGGTACTACCCTTTCGGGGCGAGCAAGGCAAGGTGAAATATGCCCTATAAAATCAAAAATTAGTCGCGATTGAGAAAAAACTGCGGTATATTGGCCAAGAAGAGATCCTTGTCGCGCAACTCCTCGCGATGGGCAATCAACTCGGAGAGTTTCACATCGCCAATCAAGTAGTTGCTCTCGGCACTGTAATACTGCTCATAGATCTTCTCGAAAGGAAGAATCTCGGGCACGGGGGTCGTGGTGTAGCGTGCGTAGATGCGCAGCAGGATGTCGGTCGTATAGGTGGGGCGATCGACGAAACGGCTCTTTTTGTACTCGTAGCGGTAGTCGTGCAGACGAGCCATGATGTCGCTCAGGATCGAGGAGGCAGTGGGCAGGCTGCCGGCCCCCTTACCGAACATGAATTGACGGTCGTAACACTCGCCACGGATCACCACGCCGTTGTACTCGTCATCCACCGAGTAGATATACTTCTTCGGGGTGACGAACTCGGGCATCACGAACATGGTAAAGTGCTCGTCGGAGACCTTCACCACCTGTGCCACAAGCTTGATCTTCACACTCTTCTCACGGGCATAGCAGATATCGGAGTCGTGGATGGTCGAGATGCCGTAGGTGAAGATGCGCTCGGGGGCGACATACTCACCCAAGGCGTGCATCGTAATGATCACGAGTTTGAACAAGGCATCGAATCCCTCGATATCGAAGGAGGGGTCGCTCTCGGCAAAACCCAACTCCTGGGCCTGGCGCAAGGCCTCCTCGTAGGGGCACTGGTGGTCGAAGACGCGCGAGAGAATGTAGTTCGAGGAGCCGTTGAGAATACCCTTCACCTCGAGGAGCAGGTCGTTGTCGTAGTACTCCTCCAGGTTGCGGATCACGGGAATGGAGCCACACGATGAGGCATCGTAGAGCAGGGCCGCGCCCGTTTTATGTTGCAGTTCGATGAGTTCGGGGAGGTGGTTGGCAAGCATCGCCTTATTGGCCGAAACAACCGAGATTCCACGCTCCAAAGCCCCCTTTACAATGCGGTAGGAGGCCTCGGCATCGTCGATCACCTCCACGATGAGGTTGATCTCGGGATTTTCGAGAATTTCGTTCTCCTGATCGGTCAGGAGGTCGGCAGGAACCTCCACCTTACGCACCTTGTCGAGCGAGCGCACACATATCTTCACGATCTCGGCATGGGCATTGCGTGTCTTACGCAACACCTCATAGACACCTTGGCCCACAACGCCAAAACCATAGAGTCCTATCTTTACTGTTTTCATGCTTTATTGGTATTTCTTAGCAAGCGTTTATGTCCGATTACTCCTTGATGCAGCGCACCTGCATGCCATTGGCTCGCGGTGAGGCCAGGGCCGGGTCAAACTCCGAGGCGGCAGGATCCTCCGTGTCGAGCGAGAAGTAGAGGGCGCGCGAAAGGTGGTCGGCCTCGGCCGAGGCGGTCCAATAGTAGCCGATCCACGGCTGCGGATTCTCGGCCATATTGACGTTGGTAATGGTACCCTGCAACCAACTACGACGACCGCACGCCGGGAAGAAGAGGAGGTTTTCGCCATCCGTAAGTTCCCATCCAAACTGCTTTTTCAAGACCGAAAGATCGTCCGTGCTATTGCCCGCGAAGGCCAAGTCATCGAAGTTGTCGGCCACACGCCACCCCTTGGGACAGGGGTCGTAGAGCGTCTTGTGGTCAGACGACCAAAGGTCGGTGGGGTGTGCCGCGTTCCAATCGTAGGCCAGCGACTCCTCCGAGAGGAGGTAGACCAGCGGATGGCTCAGGGCATACTCGGTGGTCGCGCGCTCTGTATCGGCCGTCAGGTAGGAGATATTGACATAGCGCGTACCGTAAATCAGGAAGAGATCGGCAGTCGCAGCCGAACCGCAATTGTAGTACTTGGGGCCGGCAAAGGGGGTCATGCGTCCCCACTGATAATACATGCCATAGGAGCGGAGGATCTCCTCCTCCGTGGCGTGATTCACCCCATCGGCTCCCAGGTTGCGATCCATATAGCGACCCACGGCCTGCGGCTCGGAGGAGGTTACCCACAAGTGCCAGGTCCAAAGCAGGTTACCCGCCTGATCGTAGCCTCCCAGCAGAGCATTTCCGGGTTGGAGTTTCCCCTTGCTATCGGCCTCCACGAAGAAGCTCACCTGCTCTTGATCCATCATCTCGATATAGGAGATCAGGTTGCTCCGATCCTGCCAAAGGAGTTCAACGCGCTCCACATCAATCGGCTGATCGCTCTCTCCGCGAAATTTTACCGGGAAGCAGTAGCTCTTCTTGGCTTCGGTCAGGAGGTAGCAGTTGGCCCTTTGATCGGCCAACGATTGGGGGTAAATCGTGCTGACAAAGACCTCGAAGAGGGCGGCATTGGAGGTAGAAGAGTAGACATAGAAACTGATCGTACCACTCGCATCGGCCGAGTCATTATCGGCTGCCGGGGAGGTGACCCAAATCGTACCGGCCCCAAAGTCATACTTCACATCCCACCCGTTGGGGGCACCCGTCATCGTGAGTCCCACGGCACGCTCTGCCCAAAAGGTGAGCGACTGGGTAGTCGACGGGCCGTCGAAATAGAGGGCTGAGCGATCGGTCGAGACCGCCGGGATGATCGACTCCTCATCCTTCTTGCAGGAGGTAAACAGCAGTGCCAACACCGCCACCGAAAAGAGGGCCTTGAAAAGGCTGGTAGAAAATTTATGCATCATGGCGTAATTATCAAAATTCCTGCAAATATAAAAAAAAGAAATTTACGCTCTATCAAAAAAATAAAAATATTGACATTCCCCCTAAATCCCCCTTTGGCAAAGGGGGACTTGTCGTGGCAATAAATCGCCACTCCTAACTGCAAAACAATGCGTCCTAATTCGAGTCCCCCACCCCGCGAATTGCATTTTGAGGGGTGAGATCAACGCCCCAAACTGCGTAGGGGCAGCACCTATGGTACTGCCCCTACGCAATTAAACCGCACTTCTCCGCCCTAAATTAGTCGTAGAGAAGCTCTACATCATCAATATACATGAGCGACTGCGTCGATCCGGTGAAGTAGTCACCGTAGCGGGAGCCGGAGCAGACGATGATGATGTGGGTGGGTCGAATGTCGGTGGCCACATAGTCAATCGGGATGGTTACCTGGGTCCACTCGGGGGTCGAATAGTCCATCACCAGCTCGCCATAGCCCACCACATCCTTGCCATGAGGATCGAAGAAGGTGGCCTCGTTGCGCGTATCGATGCAGATGGGCGAGGAGTCGGTACCGTAGGTACGCGGTCCATCCTTCTCCTGCGTCACACCATACTCCTCCTTGGTCCAGGTACCGAGGGCGATGTAGATCGAGCCCTTATCGGGATCTCCGATCTGAAGATCCGTTCCGGCCGGGAGGCCCTTGATCTTGTCGATCGCACCACAATTGTACTTCATCCAAAGGCGCAGGGCCGTGGGACGCAGTGCGAAGGGACGACCGAAGGTGATGATGCCATTCGTGCCGACATTCTTCACATAGGTACCCGTATAGAGGTTTCCTGCGGCAAATTTTCCGAGGCCCGCCACATTGGCGAAGAGCGACTCGAGGCGTGCCGAATAGCTTCCCGAAGAGCCCGGGCGAATATCGGCACTCTTATCGGTCAGGGTGGCACCCGCCACGGCGGCCCCCACATTACCCGTACCCCAGAAGGGTTCATCGCTCTCGGCATAGGGGTAGACGATATCCTTGAGCGTACACCACGACTCCAGACCGGCATTCGGAAGTTGCGCCTCTCCCTCGGTTGTAACGGTACGCGGGGCGGTTTCATCCTCGCCACAGTAGGCCTTCACCTCATAACTGCTCTCGGGCTCCACCACCAGGCGAGCCGAGAAGGTGCCTCCGTCGATCTTCACATCGGGCACCTCGAGCCACTCCTCCGTACCGGTCGGACGGTAGCGGAATCCCATGGCATTGCCACTCTGCCCCAGCGCCTTGAGCCAGATCACACGGCTCCAGCCATCGGCCGCCGTCATCTCGACGGTTACCTCTGTCGGAATGACATAGAGGTACCAACGCTCCACAATGTCGCCATGGTAGCGAATATCGACATAGCGTACACTCTCAAACGAGGTGAGCTCCTCGACTCCGGGGGTCATCTCGGTAATCCCCTCGGGGCCCAACTTGAGCGAGGTCACGGTAATATTTTGCAAATCCTGCCCCTCGGGGACATAGACACGGGCGATGTGGTTCTCCACCTCCCACTCGGTGGCACCGATCTGCCCCTCCACCGTAAAGGTACGGGCGATCTGCTGATCGGCATAGAGCGTCCAGGGGTAGTCCTGATAGAGCGACAGAGTAACATGAAGCGGCGTGCGGAAATCGAAAACTCCTCCGGCCAACTCCACATCGGCCACTGCGGCCTCGTTGTTGTAGGTCACCGAGGTGATCTTCACCCGGCGGATATCGGTCTGCTCCTCGAGCGAGAGGGTAACCGTACAGGCCGAGCGGTCGATGCCCGTCGGGGCCACCGTAAAGCCCTCGCCCTCCACGGCGACAATTTCGAGCACCTCCACCGGATAGGGGATATCGTTTTTGATGCAGGAGCCAAAGAGGGTCATCCCAAGAGCGACCCCACACACGGCCCACAGAGCCTGCAAACTATCGAAAAACTTCTTCATCGGCTACTTCTTCTTTTTGTCCCACAAGTGAATGGTCATGCCGATATTGATATCGGCCAAATTGAGGCGGAAGCGCATCTTCGAGGCAACACGCGAACCAACTTGCTCACCGGCCTCGTTCTTCTGGGTCACCTTCGAATACTGAATACCTCCCAGCCCAAAGGAGACCGTGGCACAGACATTCGGGAAGACATAGACCGCCATACCGGGATTAAACGAGAGCTTCGCCTGAAAATTGTTGCTATTCGACCCCTTGGGAAGCTCGCCGGCCATGTAGTCAAAACGCGATGTACCGACCATCACCGACCCCTCGAACTCGGCAAAAAGGCCAAATCGTCCCTTCGGATCGAGACCCACATAGGAGCGATGGAAGAGCGAGAAGGTGAAGTTATCGCTCTTATAGCCCATGTTGGAGAGCGATCCCGACAGGTCGTTTTGCGCTCCGAGGTTGAAGCCCAGGTTGTCGATCGTTCCGTGGATGTAGGTGTAGCCGAATCGGGCACCCAGGACATGGTTATCGCGATAGGCGTAACCGAAGAAGGGCTTCACGGAGGCGATCGTTCCTCCGGCATCCATGTGCTCGAGCAGAAGCAGGAAGTCCGAATCCTCGCTCGAGAGGGTGCCATACGAGGCGGTAAGTCCCAACATCACCTCCCCCTTGTAGATAAAACTATTTTTGTTGATCTCGCGATCGATGCGACGACGGGTTGGCAAAAAGTGCTTCGAGCTCTTCACCGTATGGGTAAGGGGAGTTACCTCCTCCGAAGCCGTCCGTGTCATGAGTTGTGCGATCGAAAGCGTGTCATTTTGGGGGGTCAACCCCTTCTCCTGGGTCTGCGCCTGCGTGTGTAGGATCCCCACAACCGCCAGCAGTACGCTTAAAAAGTATCGAACCTTTTTCATCTTGCCAACCATTTAGAGGTAAAAGGCCACACCAAGGCCGATGGATAGAATATTGACACGGAAACTCATGTTGCTGGTCGAGCGTTTGCCCGTGGAGATCTGATTGTGTACCTGCTCCACGGCCGAGTAGTTGATACCCATCACACCCACCGAGACCTCGAAGGCCATGTTGTTGGTGGCAAAGGCGATCAATCCCGGGGTCACGCCCAACCCCACCGAGTAGCCCGTCTCGTAGGTTCCACGCACGGGTTGCCCCTCGGCATACTTCCCCTGAATGCCTCCGGCCGAGAGCTGAATATCGGTGAAGATGGCAAAGCGTTTGCTCTTTCCCAGGGGGATGTAGTTACGCCAAATGAGTGCCCCCTCGTAGCTGTGGCGGAGGACATAGTAGCCATCCACCGAGAGGTTCACCCCCGTATCGGCATCCCCCAGGCTGACCGAGGCCCCATCGACCTTCAGCAGCGTGCGCGAATAGATAAAACGGGCACCGAGCGCCATGTTGTCGCGCACGGCATAGGCCACAAAGGGGGCCACACGCACCGTATAGCCCTCGGAGTTCATATCCTCCACGATCAACAGATCGTAGTCCTTGTTCTCATGGGTTGAGTAGGAGACCGAACCTCCGAAGATCCACTGCCCTTTGGGGACAAAATCGTTGGTCTTGGAGGTCAGTCCGCGCATCTCGCGCCGCTGGTTCACCGTCAGCGAATCGGGCTGTGGTTCGAAGCCCTCCGCCCGCAAAGGGGTCAGGCCACCCAGGAGCAGCAAGCCGAGAAGCGTGTATCGTAAAATTTTACGCATCATGAATAGCAATCAATAAGAGAGGGGGTATTGGGCGAAAAACCGCAGGGGGGCAAAGCCTACACTTTGCCGCCCTTCGGTTTGTCCGCACGTTTTTCGATCGGGATTAGTAAACCCACTCGAAATCATCTACATAGACCTCGTTCGAGTCGCATCCGCACATGTAGTCTCCGTAGGCATTGGCCGAGCACGAAACGGCAATGGCGTAACTCTTCGAGGGCTTGGTCACCTTGTCGTAGTAGTAGAAGGGCACATCGACCGTGATCATCTTGTCGCCCGTGCTCGTGGCATTGATCCAGAACGAGGCGTAGCCGATGATGGCACCCTCGGCCACCGAAGTTTGGGCGGCAGGATCCCACATACCGGTCGGGGTGCTCAGACCCGACGACACCTCATGCAGGGCCGACCAGTCGATGATGGCCACATAGATACGCGCCTTATCCTGACCGCCCTTGGCGATGGGATCCTTGCCCGAGGCATCCTTGTACTTGGTCATATTCACCGAACCGATCTTCGACGCATAGTACTTGAAACGCAGGGCTGTAGGACGCGCCTTCCACTCGTAGGGCTTACCGAACGACACGGTACCCTGGGTCGAGGGCTTCACGAAGGTTCCCGAGAAGAGGTTACCGGCAGCCAGGATACCGGCGGCACTCTCCGAGTGCATGCGGGCACAATAGCTACCTCCCTGACCGGCAAACTGCTGCTGCGTACAGAGGTTCTTGAGTTTCGAGATGTTCATGTAGTTGTTGTTACCCGAGCCCCAGAAGGTGGTCTCCTGGTTGGCAATCGAGAAGCAGCTCAGCGTCGAGTCCTCGAAGTCTCCATAGGGGATCGTCTGATCCACAGCCACCGTAAAGGCAGCCACAGCCTCTTTCTCCACTCCGCCGATCACCGCCTTGGCCTCGTAGGCGGTATTGGCCAACACGCCCGAGTTCACATCGAGCTGATAGGCTACGCCACCGACCTCGTTGGTCGTGGCCACCCACTTGGGCTCCACCTTGGCCACATAGGTCTCGTTGTCGAGCTTCGTAGCCGGATAGGTTACCCACGGGCCACCTGCACGGCGCATCTTCACCTGCACCGAACTTACGCTCGCATCGAAGATCTTCACCTTTACATCGGCCGTATTGAGCCACAGGTCGCAATCGGCCTCCGTAGCGGCCACGATGCCCTGCGTGAGGAAGTTGGCCGTAGCCTTGCCTCGACCACCATCGGCATCCTCGGCCGAGAAGAGGTAGCTATTCTCTCCACCGGCAAAGGGCGAGAAGAAGTCGTCGGTGAGCTGAATCTTCCAATTCTTCTCATCGGTCTTCGTAACAAACTCCGAGTCGGTCAGATCGATCGTTTGACCGGCCACCTCCACCGTGAGCTTCGTCAGCGCATTGGGCGACGAGAGGAGGATGGTCTTCGTGGTGTTGTAGAACTTCTGCGTGGTCGAAAGGTCGAAGCCTTCACCCTTGAAGACGGGCTCGGGGCTGAAGATGATCACATCGTCCACCACCGTAGGCTCCACAATCTCGAGGTCGAAGTCGAGCAGACCCTCGGCATCGGGCGAGAACTTGAAGTGGAGCGTATACTTGCCACCGGCCTTGATCGTCTGCTTGCCACTCTGGGCGATAGCACCCTTCTCGGCGTGCTCACCCGCAAAACTCCACTCGAGTTCGGCCTCCTGGCCATCGGGCAGGAAGTAACCGGTCTGGTTGTCGGTGTAGACCAACTGCTCACCATAGAGCGTGGCGGTGGTCTTAAAGCCTGCCTGGAGGTTCTCGGCCACCGAGGCGTCGTACTTCACGGTCACCGTGGCGTTGAGCACCTTGCAGAGCACCTCAACGCGCGTCTGCTCGCCGCCCTTGATTACAAAGTCGGCCTCGCCGCGATAACTCTTGTTGCTCCACGAGGCGATGCTCTTGTCGCCCAGCTCCACATCGATCGAGTAGCTACCGGCCAAGAGGCTCAACACCTCGGGCATCGGCTGCTCGGGGGTATATTTACGAATCAGGCCATCGGCGCTGTAGATACGGATCGTATAGTAATCCATCGGGTCATACTCACCGGTACGCGTATCGGTCGAAAGGGTGAAACTTACGGCACCCATACCACCTTCGACCCCATCGGGAAGACACACATCGCTCTTCGAGCACGAAGTGGCCAAAAGAGCCACCAGGGCCACACTGTATAAAAGTATCTTTTTCATGGTTCGAGCCTTTTTTATTGGTGAATAAGCAATTGGAGCGTAGCATCGGTCTTGGCCCCGTTGTTGTCCGTTACATGGAGTACGAAGTTGGCATAGCCCTTATCGGCTGCATCCACCAACATATCGAGCATACCCATGAAGCTGGTGATGTCGAACGAGAGGAAGGTCTGATTCTTCACCTGGTCGCCCGTGGGGAAGAGCGAGCTAAGGAAGTCCACATACGAAGGATCGGGGTTGATCAGGTCGATGTTCTCCACCGGAAGCAGTCCATCCAAAGCGGCGGCATCGAGCACATCCGAGTCGATATCCACCGTAAAGGCCTTGATACCGGCAGGAGCCGAAACCTCAATCTGAACCGTCAGCTCGGGCGTAATGGTGTAGGCCTTCGAAATGTCGTAGCCAACCCACTCCACCTCGGGAGCACCACCGGTCGAACCACCCTCCGAAGCCTTGTCCACCAACATCACGATGGGCTGCTGCACCGTATGGCCGGCCTCGTTCGTCACAGTGAGCGTAAAGGTGTGCGTACCCTGGTGCTCGTAGAGGATCCCCATCAGGTTGGTCAAGGGCACCGAGATCGCGGCCTTACCCAGCACCTTCGTTCCCGTGGGGATACCCACCATCGTCAGGGCCGTGTTGAGCGTGGCGTTGGTAGCCGAGGTTACCTGACAGATATCAAACTCCGTGAGGATGTTCATATCCTCGAGCGACTGCATAAAGGTTGCACTCGTGGACTCGATATTGACGACAAACGACTTGAAGGTCGAGTTGTTGGCATCTACATCGAAGACCACGGGCACCGTGCAGTTGCCATCCTGATCGAAATGCGAAGCCTTCAGCTGGAAGCTCTCGGCCAGGTCGTGGCCCTCCCAGGTGATGATCGGAGCCAAAGGATCGACCACTCCCTCGTCGGGGATCACCGTCTCGGCCATCTGCTCCACCAATTCGGCCACATCGACCACGATCTCCTGATCCACGGTCAGCGTCTCAATCGTAATCGTGAAGACCACATTACCCTCGTTCACATGGGGCATGTTCACCGTGATCTTGCGCCACTGACCCGCCTTCACGCCCTGAATCGTAGCCGACATCTTCGAGTTCTTACCGGCATAGTTGAGCGACATATCGACCGTCATCGTATTCTCCTCCTGCTCGGCACAGAAGAAGGCGGCACGCTCCTCCGTGTAGAGGAAGTTCATCGTATTGGCACCAATCGTCACATCGGTCTGCGAACCCGTCTCGAGCAGGTTGTAGAGGTCGGCGGCATAGCCCACCGACACCTTGATGTTCGAGAGTTTGCACTTGACGGTCTCCAAGGTATTGGTCTCGCCCTTCTGAATCGTGAAGGGAACCTCGGCACCATAGGTCGGCGACTCCCACTCGGCAGCGGGAATCGTCTCGTGCGACACGACAATCAGTTTGTAGCTGCCCACCTTCAACTCAATGGGTGAAGTGGGCTTCTGACCATAGGTAAAGTTCTCGACTACCGAGCCATCCTCGTCGCTGATAATCTTACAGAGGAAGTCATCGGTATTGATCGACGAGGCACGAACCACCTCGGCATCGGTGATCACCGAAAGCCCCTCCTCCGAGAAGCAGAGGAAGCCCGTGTCGCTGGTCACCAGCGGCTTTACCGGCTGCTGAAATTCGGTCTTATCGCTGCTGCAGGCCGTCATCGCAAAGGCGGCAACCAGCAGAGCACATGCGGATTTCATAAAATTTTTCATATCTTACTCCTTATTTTTTCGCTTGATTAAGATTCGGGGTTCAGTTCCGTGCTCACGGTGATCTCCTCCACCACCGTCTCGTCGATCTTGATGACGATGACAGCCGTGCCGGCACTCTTCAGATCAAAGGTATAGGGCTTCAGCGTGTTGGCCTTGGCCACAAGTTTCTGGGTAGTGAACGAAAACTCCTCACCGGTCTGCTTGAGGGCCTTGCCCGAGATGGTAAACTCTCCGGGCAGTACAAAGACCGCCTTGTCGGTCGTGGTCGAGTCGAACTCAAACTCGTTGCCGGCAGCCGTCTTGAGGATTGCCTGCTCCTCGTGGAAATAGCTCAAGAAGTTCTCCGTAAAGGCCACCGTCACCAAGCCCTTTGTAAGCGAAGCCTTGATCGTGGCCTCGGTTACCTGCTGCGAAAGAATGGTAAAGGGGGTTGAGCCCGTGTAGGCGGGGACATTTTCGCCCAGAATCTTGGCTCCAAGCTCTATTGCCGAGAGTTTACCGTCCGCCATTTGTTTCGAGAGCTCATCCGTTGCTTTA
>JAEIGA010007350.1_pt1 | contig 16748 bp, 28 predicted proteins | sample 9270691 | NCBI WGS metagenome assembly JAEIGA01 (sample SAMN17057246, study PRJNA624740) | gut metagenome | biome: biome; isolation source: fecal sample | host: Bos grunniens | place: China: Xizang | collected 2019
AATCACTTTAGATGATAAAGTATTCGGTCTCCCAGTAAATGATGATGTTATTTATTATGCCATCACAAATGAATTAGCAAATAAACGTGTTGGTACTGCATGTACTAAAACTCGTTCTGAAGTTCACGGAAGTAACAACAAGCCTTACAAACAAAAGGGTACTGGTAACGCTCGTCGTGGTGATAAAAAATCACCTATTATGGTAGGCGGTGGTACAATTTTTGGACCAAAACCAAGAGATTTTAGTTACTCTATGCCTAAAAAAGCAAAGAGACTTGCTATGAAATCTATCCTAAGTATGCAGGCTCAGAGCGACAGATTTACAGTTGTTGAAGATTTTACTGTAGAAAGTGGAAAAACTAAAGATTTAGTTAAAATTCTTAATAATTTTGCTAAAGATGAAAGAACTGTAATCATTCTTAAAGACGATGATGCAAAGATTAAACAAGCAGGAAGAAACCTTCCAAAATTGTCATTCCTTTCATTTAATCGTTTAAGAGCACATGATTTATTCTACGGACGTAAAATCATTATTCTTGAAAGCGCTGTAAAGAATCTTTCTGATTTTTATGCTGCAGAAGATAAGGAGGCAAAATAATGAATTATGCTGATATTCTTATTGAGCCTGTTGTTTCCGAAAAGGCAACTGCTCTTCGTGAGCAAAATAAGTACGTATTTATCGTACAGCCTGCGGCAACAAAAATACAAATAAAAGAAGCAGTTTCAAAACTTTTCAATGTAAAAGTTGTTGACTGTACAACAATGAATGTTATGGGCAAAATGAAAAGACTTCGTGGTAAACCTGGTCGCACAAGCTCATACAAGAAAGCAATTGTACGCGTAGCTCCTGGTGAAGTTATCCAGGCGTTCGAAGGCGTATAAGTTCGCGTAGACTAAGGGGAATAAAGAAATGGCTCTTAAAGTATATAAGCCAATGACCGCTGGTACGCGAGGACGCGTAGACCTGGTCAGAGAAGAACTGACAACCAGTACACCCGAAAAAAGTTTGGTGTCAGGTATAAAGTCTAAAGGTGGACGTGGTGCTGGTGGACGTATTTCTGTACGTCATCAGGGTGGCGGACACAAAAGACGTTATCGTGAGATAGATTTTAAACGTGATAAGCATGGTATTCCTGGAACTGTCAAGACAATTGAATATGATCCAAACCGTAGTGCAAATATTGCACTTGTTTGCTATGCTGACGGTGAAAAACGCTACATTATTGCACCAAAAGGTTTGCAGGTAGGTCAGAAAGTAATGTCTGGTGCTAATGCAACACCAACAGTTGGAAATGCTCTTCCTATGGAAAACATTCCAGTTGGATTTACAGTTCATAATGTAGAACTTACACTTGGTTGTGGTGGACAACTTGTTCGTTCAGCTGGTGCAAGTGCTATGATCGCTGCTAAAGAAGGTAATTACGTTGTTGTACGCCTTCCATCAAGCGAAATGCGCCGTATTAATGGTAAATGTTATGCTACAATCGGTGTTGTCGGTAACGAAGAACACATGAATGTTCAGCTTGGAAAAGCTGGTCATAAACGCTGGTTGGGTATTCGCCCTACTGTTCGTGGTATGGCTATGAACCCTGTAGATCACCCTCTTGGTGGTGGTGAAGGTGCTGGAAAAGGACGTAACCCTGTTACTCCATGGGGACAGCCTTGTAAAGGTTACAAGACTCGCAACAAGAGAAAGCCGTCAAGCAATTTTATTGTTTCACGTCGCAAGAAGTAGTTGCATAGGAGATAACTGTGTCAAGATCTGTTAAAAAAGGTCCTTTTGTAGAGAAAAGCCTTTACAAAAAGGTAATAGCAATGAACAAAGAAGCAGACCGTAAGATGATTAAAACATACTCACGCTGCTCAACAATCATACCTGAAATGGTAGGTAATACTATTTCTGTATATAATGGTAAATCATGGATTCCTGTATATGTTACTGAGAACCTCGTTGGTCATAAACTCGGCGAGTTTGCTCCTACACGTACATATCGTGGACATGGTGGTACAGACAAAACAGCTAAGGCTGGAAAATAAAAGGTGGATATTATGGCTGAGAAAAAAGGTTATGTAGCCACTTCAAAGTTCCTTATCGCATCACCGACAAAGGTTCGCCCGGTTGCTAATGTTATTAAACAAAAACCATGTACTTTGGCTATGGCAATTCTTGCTAATATGCCACAGAAAGGTGCAAAGTTAATTAGCGGAACATTGAAATCTGCTATGGCTAATGCTCTTAATGCGAACGATAAACTTGATGAAGATATGTTATACGTTAAAGAAATTAGAATCGACGAAGGTCCACGACTCAAAAGAGTTTGGTTCCGTGCACGCGGCCGTGCTGATCAACTTCTAAAACGTATGTGTCATATTACCGTCGTCGTTGACGAAAAGGCGGGGGAATAAAGTGGGTCAGAAAGTTAGTCCAATCGGTTTACGCTTAGGCGTGAACAAAACATGGCAGTCACGCTGGTATGCAGATCCTCGCGAATATGCAGACCTCGTTCTTGAAGATATGAAGATCAGAAAATTGGTTACAGATCTTCCAGAATGTAAAAATGCTGACATTGCTGAAATTGAAATTGTACGTCATCCGCAGCGTGTAACAATAGTTATTCATACTGCTCGTCCAGGTGTTATCATCGGCGTGAAGGGTGCAACTATTGAAAAAATTAGCGGCGATATTCAGAAGCAGCTTACAAAAAAAGTTCAGATCAAGATTAAAGAAGTTAAACGTGCAGATGTTAATGCAAGCTTAATTGCTCAAAATGTTGGTCGCCAACTTGCTGGTCGCGGTTCATTCCGTAAGGCTCTTAAACAAGCTGTAAATAATGCTATGCGTGCTGGTGCACAGGGTATTAAGATTCGTCTTTCAGGACGTCTTGGTGGGGCAGAAATGAGCCGTACTGAAGAACACAAAGAAGGACGTATTCCACTTCACACACTTCGTGCTGATATCGATTATGGTACATTCGAAGCTCTTACTACATACGGTAAAATCGGTGTAAAAGTTTGGGTTTATAACGGAATGAACTATGGCATTGAACAGAACGAAGATGCTGGACAGCTTGTTCGCAAGCCACGTCGTGAACGTTCACAGCGCCCTGCTGCTGATAAGAACGAAGCAGATAAGACTGAAAAATCAGAATCTTCTGCTAAGGCAAGGAGTTAGTTATGCCACTGAGTCCTAAAAGAGTTGCGCACCGTAAGGTGCAACGCGGTAGAGAAAAAGGTAATGCTACTCGCGATAACAACATAGATTTTGGTGAAATTGCTCTTGTTGCAATGGAACCAACATGGTTAAGCGCTAGAGTTATTGAAGCAGCTCGTGTTGCTATCAATCGTAAACTTGATCGTAAAGGTCAGGTTTGGATTCGCGTTTTCCCTGATAAACCTATTTCAAAGAAACCTGCCGAAGTTCGTATGGGTAAGGGTAAAGGTGCTCCAGAATTTTGGGCAGCTGTTATCAAACCTGGTATGATTCTTTTTGAAGTAGCTGGTGTTGATTTGAAACTTGCTGAAAGAGCTTTAGAGCTTGCTTCAAGCAAACTTCCAATCAAAACAAAAATAGCATTTAAGCCAACACATGAATAAGGAGGAATAAGATGGCTGATTCAAAGACAAAGAAAAAAACTGATAAAGAATTATCTTATTCTGAACTTGTTGCAAAACGTGATGAGCTTAAGAAAAAATACATGGATCTCCGTTTCAAAATGGTAATTTCTCATGTAGATAACCCAATGCAAAAACGTACAATGCGTCGTGAAATCGCACGCCTTAATACGTTCATCCAGCAGAAAGAAGCTGCTGGAGAAAATAAGTAGGAGCTGAACTGTGGAAGAAAATACTGTTCAGACTGTAAAGACACAAAAACGTTCTTTTGTAGGAATTGTTTCTAGCGATAAGATGGATAAATCAATCGTTGTTTCAATCACAACAAAGAAAAGAGATCGTCTTTACAAGAAGTACGTCACACAGACTAAGAAATATATGGCCCACGACGAAAACAACGATGCACACATCGGAGATACTGTTCGTATCGTGGAATGCAGACCGCTAAGTAAAGATAAATGCTGGCGTCTTGCTGAAATTGTAGAACGCGCTAAATAAGGCAGGAGTAAGAATATGATTCAGATGCAGTCATGCATGAATGTTGCTGATAACTCCGGAGCTAAAATTGTTCAGTGCATTAAAGTACTCGGCGGTACACACCGTCGTTATGCCGGTATTGGTGACATTGTTGTTGTAGCTGTAAAGGATGCAATCCCTACATCTACTATTAAAAAAGGTACAATTGAAAAGGCTGTAATCGTGCGTCAAGCAAAAGAATACCGCCGTCCTGATGGAACTTATATTCGTTTTGATGATAACGCTTGTGTTATTGTTGATGAAAATAAGAACCCTAAAGGAAAACGCATCTTTGGACCTGTAGCTCGTGAGCTTCGTGATATGGATTTTATGAAAATCGTATCTTTAGCTCCAGAAGTTCTTTAAGGAGATAGGATTATGGCAAATATCAAATTCAAAATCCGTAAAGATGATACAGTTCAGGTTTTAGCAGGTAAAGACAAGGGCAAGAGAGGAACTGTTGTTCGTGTTCTTACAAAAAAAGATGCTGTTATTGTATCAGGTGTAAACATTGTTAAAAAAGCAATGAAAAAGCGTAGTCAACAGGATCAAGGTGGAATCGCTGAGATCGAAGCTCCGCTTAATATTTCAAATGTGGGAATCGTATGTAAAAAATGCGGTCGCCCTGTGAAAATTGGTTATAAAATTGACGGCGATAAAAAAGTTCGCGTCTGCCGTAAATGTGGAGATATTCTGTAATGGCAAATTACGTACCTCGGCTTAAGAAAGTCTATAAAGACGAAATCGCTCCTGCACTCGTAAAAGAGTTCAGCTATACAACTCCAATGCAGGTTCCTGCAATCAAAAAAGTAGTTGTAAGCATGGGTGTAGGCGAAGCTCTCACAAATAAGAAACTTCTTGATGCTGCAGTAACTGACTTGACTTTAATCACAGGTCAGAAAGCGGTTAAGACAAGAGCTAAGAAAAGTATAGCTAACTTCAAACTTCGTGAGGGTAATGAGATCGGTGCAATGGTAACATTACGCGGAACAATTATGTATGAATTTTTGGATCGCTTAATTAATGTTGCACTTCCTCGTGTTAAGGATTTCCGCGGTATCAAAGCTACTGGTTTTGATGGACACGGAAATTTTTCTCTTGGTATTACTGAACAAATTATATTCCCAGAAATCGATTTTGATAAAATTACAAAAATCGCTGGTATGAATATAACAATCGTAACTAGTGCAAAGACAGATGCTGAAGCTAAATCTTTGCTTACCAAGTTCAACATGCCATTCCGTAAATAAGTGAGGAGTTCATGGCTAAGAAATCAATGATTATTAAAGCCGCCCGCAAGCAAAAATATGAAACAAGACAGTATAATCGCTGTCAACTTTGCGGACGTCCACGTGGATATTTACGTAAGTTCAAGATGTGTCGTCTTTGCTTCCGTAAATTAGCAAGTGAAGGCCTTCTTCCAGGCGTCACTAAATCAAGTTGGTAGTGGTAGGAGAATAAGAGATGAGTGTTTCAGATCCAGTAGCAGATATGCTAACTAAGGTTCGGAATGCGGCTGTAGCCCGCCACGAAAAAGTAGATATTCCTGCTTCTAAATTGAAGTTGGAAATCGTGAAAATTCTGAAAACCGAAGGTTATATTAAGAATTTTAAAAAGGTTCAAGAAGAAGGACATTCTATTATCCGCATCTTCTTGAAATATGATGATAATAATGATCCGGTAATCCACGGTGTTAAGAAAATTTCTACACCTGGTCGCCGTGTTTATTCAGGTTACAAAGACCTTCCACGCGTTTATAACGGGTATGGAACGGTTATCGTTTCAACTTCTTCTGGTGTTACAACTGGTAAAAAAGCAACTGAGAAGATGGTTGGTGGCGAACTTGTTTGCACTATTTGGTAATTGGAGGAAAGAATGTCTAAAATTGGTAAACTTCCTATAACAATTCCAGCTGGTGTAACAGTAACTGTAAATGGATCAAACGTAACAGTTAAAGGTCCAAAAGGCGAACTTTCACAGTCCGTAAATGAAAATATTAAAGTTGAAGTTAAAGGAACAGAAGTTGTTCTTACAACTCTTAACAATGAAAAGCAGACAAATGCTTTCCATGGCCTTTATCGCAACTTAATCTTTAATATGGTTACTGGTGTAACAACTGGCTTCTCTAAGACTCTTGTTATTACTGGTGTTGGTTATCGTGCTGAAGTTCAAGGAAATGTGCTTATGTTAAACTTAGGTTTCTCAAGCGATTTCTTTGCTGTAATTCCAGAAGGTCTTACAGTAACAGCTGATGCTAGCGGTAAAGTAACAATTTCTGGTATTGACAAACAGAAAGTTGGTGAATTTAGTGCTCAGATTCGTAAATTACGTAAACCTGAACCTTACAAAGGAAAAGGTATTCGTTACGAAACTGAAGTTATCAGACGTAAAGTCGGTAAAACAGGTGTTAAATAAGGTAAAGCTCTATGTTTAAAAAATTAAACGATAAAGACAGAAAACGCCTACACAGAAAGATTCATATCCGCAAAAGCATTTACGGAACTGCAGAACGTCCACGCATGACTGTAACACGCAGTAACAAGAACCTTTCAGTTCAGGTAATTAATGATGATGAGGGTATTACCCTTGCTTCTATTTCCACAATGGAAAAAGAATTTGCTGCTCTTAAACCTAATGTTGAAGGAGCAACAAAACTTGGTGAAGCTTTTGGTGCACGCCTAAAGGATAAAAAAATTACTACAGTAGTTTTTGACCGTAACGGTTATCTTTATCATGGTGTTGTAAAAGCCCTTGCAGATGGAACCCGCAGTGCCGGGATTGTATTCTAGGAGTTGCTATGGAACGCCAGAAATTTGATAAAGATCCAAAAGAGAAAGAGTTTGTAGAAAAACTAGTTACTCTTAACAGAACATCAAAAACTGTTAAGGGTGGACGTAGAATGTCTTTCGCTGCTCTTACTGTTGTTGGAGATCAAAAAGGTCGTGTAGGATACGGATTTGGTAAAGCTAATGATGTATCTGAAGCTATAAAAAAGAGTATTGACCGTGCTAAGAGAAATCTTATTACTATGCCAATGAAAAACGGTACAATACCTCATGAAATTATTGGTAAATACAAGAGTTCTTCTGTTCTTCTTAAACCAGCTTGTTCTGGTACTGGAATTATCGCTGGTGGCCCAGTTCGTGCTATCATGGACGCAGTTGGAGCAACAGATGTTCTTTCAAGATCCTTAGGTTCAAGATCTACTGTTAACGTTGTTCGTGCTACATTCAACGCTATTCAGAAGTTAATGGACGCAAAAGCAGTTGCTGCTGCTAGAGGAAAAACTCTTGACGAGTTGTGGGGGTAATCTATGGCAAAACTTAAGGTTACACTTGTTAAAAGTACAATTGGTCAAAAACCAGCTAAAGTTGCAACAGTTCGTAGTCTTGGATTAAGAAAGATTAATTCTTCTGTTGTACATGAAGATACTCCAGCTATTCTTGGTATGATCGCTGCTGTTTCCCACCTCGTTAAAGTGGAGGAAACAAAATAATGTCAGATTATAATCCAATTCTTAGCGCTCCACAGGGTGCTAATAAAAAACCAAAACGTGTTGGACGTGGTTCTTCATCAGGATTAGGTTCAACAGCTGGTAGAGGTAATAAAGGTCAGCAGTCACGTTCCGGCGGAAAAACATACGTTGGATTTGAAGGTGGACAGATGCCTCTTTATCGTCGTATCGCACAGCGTGGTTTCTCAAACTATCCTTTCAAGAAAGAATATGTTTGTATCAACGTTGATCAGCTTGAAGCAAAATTTGCAGATGGTGAAACTGTAGATAAAGCAAGTCTTATTGCTAAAGGTTTCATTTCTGCAAAAACAGTTACTTTGGTAAAAGTTCTTGGTAATGGTGACATTACAAAGAAACTTACAGTTAATGTAGACAAAGTTTCTGAATCTGCTAAAGTTAAAATCGAAAAAGCTGGCGGTAGCGTAGTTGTAGCTGAAAAAGCAGCAGAAGAAAAGTAAGTGGCGGAGTAGAACATGGCAAGCAATCCAATTGTAAATATGTTTAAAATCAAAGAACTTCGCAATCGCTTATTCTTTACTTTGATGGTATTAGCAGTATTCCGTTTAGGAAGTGTTTTAACTATTCCTGGTATTGATGCAAGTGCATTGTTATCTTACTTTGATAATCTTGCAAAAACTAACAAAAATGCTTTTGCAAGTTATATGGACTTCTTTGTAGGTGGTGCATTCTCTAACTTCTCAATTTTTATGTTAGGTGTAATGCCATTCATTTCTACACAAATTATTATGCAGCTTGCTGTGATTATTTTCCCGTCACTGAAACGTGCTGTTCAGGAAGATGGTGGACAGCGTAAACTTGCAACATGGACAAGAATTGGTACAATTTTTGTTTGTTTGTTGCAGTCTTATGCTGTTACTGTATACGCTAGTAGTATTCCTGATGCAATTGCTATTGATGCTCGTTGGAAATTCAATGCAATTGCAATGCTTACAGTAACAACTGGTTCAATGATAACAATTTGGCTAGGTGATCAAATAACTGCTAGAGGAATCGGAAATGGTGTTTCCATGATGATTTTTGCTGGTATTGTTGCAAGATTGCCTAGTGCAATTATGGAACTTTATCAAAAAGTTTCAAATAATGAAATTAACATTGTTTTCGTTATTATTGTACTTGTTATGTTTGTTGCAATTATTGCGTTGGTAGTGTGTGAACAGTTAGGAGAACGAAAAATCCCTGTTCATTATGCAAAACGTGTTGTTGGTAGAAAAATGTATGGTGGACAGAGTACATATATTCCATTTAAGGTTAATCCTTCAAATGTAATTCCACTTATTTTTGCTTCATCACTTTTGACATTACCACTTCAGCTTGTATCAATGATAGGAAATAATGAAGGTTCTGCAGGTTGGATTAGAAAACTTTCTAATTTCCTTACACCAAACGGTTTATGGTATAATATCCTATTGGTTGTTCTTATCGTATTTTTTGCATACTTCTACACTCAGGTAACACTGAACCCTACAGAAATCGCAAAAAATATCCGGGAAAATGGCGGCTCCATTCCTGGTGTACGAACAGATAAAACTGAAGAATATCTTCAGAAAATATTAAATCGATTAGTATTGCCTGGTTCATTGTTCCTTGCAGCAATTGCTATTATTCCAACAGTTATCCAATCATTGTTTGGAATTCCACAGTCAGTTGCTATGTTAATGGGTGGTACTTCATTAATCATTATGGTTGGTGTTGACCTAGACACAATGAGTCAAGTTGAAGCTCTTATGAAAATGCATCATCAAGAAGGATTGACTAAAAAGGGCAAAATTAGATCACGAAATCTTTAGATTTTTGTGAATTAGTAGTAGAAAAAGATTGGGAATATGTGATATATTATCTTTCACCGAATTGTCTCTCATTGCGAGGTGCTAAGATTCGGTGAACGTATTCTCAGGGGGTCTTTTATGAAAGTACGAACCAGTGTAAAACCTATCTGTGATAAGTGTAAGGTTATCAGAAGAAACGGTGTTGTCCGTATCATTTGTTCAAACCCAAAACACAAGCAGAGACAGGGCTAAGGAGTAACAGATGGCTCGAATTGCGGGAGTTGATATCCCTAATAAACATATAAGTGTCGCATTAACTTATATTTATGGTATTGGTCGTTCTGCAGCACAGGCAATTTGTGAAGAAGCAAAAATTGATCCATCAAAAATGGCAAATGATCTTTCACAAGAAGAGCTTGGTAAACTGCGTGAAGTTATCGACAAGAACTACAAAGTTGAAGGCCGTCTCCGCACAGAAATTGGTCTTAATCTTAAACGCTTGATGGATATTGGCTGCTATCGCGGTCTTAGACATCGTAGAGGTCTTCCTGTACGTGGACAGCGTACTCGTACAAATGCTCGTACACGTAAGGGTAAAAAGAAGACTGTTGCTAATAAGAAGAAATAAAGGCGGAGGAAATTAATGGCTACAGTAAAAAAACGAAAGGAAAAGAAAAGCGTTTACGAAGGTAATGTTTACATTCAAGCAACGTTTAATAATACTATCGTTACAATCACCGATTTAAAAGGCAATGCAATTGCATGGGCTTCTTCAGGTGGTCTTGGTTTCCGCGGAGCTAAAAAATCAACTCCGTTTGCCGCACAGACTGTTGCGGAAACAGCTGTACAAAAGGCAGTAAGCTACGGCTTGCGTGAAGTTCACGTTTTTGTAAAGGGTCCAGGAATGGGTCGTGAAAATGCTATCCGTTCATTAGGTGCTATGGGATTGAAAGTTAAATCAATTTCTGATGTAACTCCAATTCCTCACAATGGTTGCCGCCCTCGCAAAACTAGAAGTATGTAGTAAGGAGATCATAAGTAATGGCTAGATATACAGGTCCTGTTTGCCGCTTATGTAGAGCAGACGGAAGAAAATTAATGCTTAAGGGCGCACGCTGTATGAGCGATAAGTGTCCTATGAATAAAAAACGCGGAGCTCCTGGAAAAGATCCAAAAGTTCGTGCGGGTAAACGCAGTGAATATGGTCTTCAGCTTTGTGAAAAACAGAAGATCAGACGTATGTACGGTATGTTGGAAAAACAGTTCCGTATTACATATGAACGTGCACAGCGTATGCCTGGTGTTACTGGTGAAAACTTTATCCAACTTCTTGAAAGAAGACTTGATAACGTTGTTTACAGAATGCACTTTGCAGTTAGCCGTAATCAGGCTCGTCAGCTTGTATTACATGGTCATATTCTTGTAAATGGTAAATCTGTTGATATTCCAGCTTATGAAGTAAAAGCTGGTGATGTTATCGAAATTAAGGAAAAGAGCAAGAGACTTGCTATGATCCAGGATGCATTAAGTGAAGTTTCAAAATCAGGAACAATGCCATGGATTACTGTTGATGTAGATGCTGTAAAAGGTACATTCACAGTTCTTCCAAGACGTGATGAAATTTCTGATTTGGCCGATATTAAAGAACAGCTCGTTGTTGAGTTCTATTCAAAATAAGGAGTTTAGATGGCTCGCAAAAATCTGCTTAAAGGTTTTAAGAAACCTAAGGGTATTACTTTTGAGCACCTTGAGACAAACCCGAATTATGGTAAGTTCACAGCTTATCCTTTTGAAACAGGTTTTGGTACAACTGTTGGTAATACACTACGTCGTGTACTTTTATCTTCAATTCAGGGATATGCAGTAACTTCTATTCGTATTACATCTTATGGTGCTGATGGTGTTCCTCATGTTATCTCTAGTGAATTTGATGCAATACCAAATGTTGCAGAAGATACATTGGAAATAATAAATAGTCTAAAACAGATCCGTTTGCGGCTACCTAACGACATCGAGCAAGATACGATTCTTTACGAATTTAAAGGACCGGGAACTGTAAAAAGTGACGACTTTGCAAAAGATAATCAGGTCGAAGTTATGACTAAAGATACTGTTATCTTTACAATGATGGATGATGCTCATCTTGAAATTGAAATGCAAGTTGATCTTGGTAGAGGTTATGTTCCTGCAGAAGTAAATGAACATTATATTGAAATTGTTGGTACAATTCCAATGGATGCTATTTTTACTCCTGTACCGAAGGTAAAATATTCTATTGAACCTTGTCGTGTAGGTCAGCGTAATGATTACGATAAACTTATACTTGAAATTTGGACAGACGGAACAATTGCACCGGAAGATGCATTAGCTGAAGCTGCAAAGATTGCAAAGGATCACTTCTCAATCTTTGTAAACTTTAATGACAGTGAAATCGCTGGTAATGACGATAACGATGAAGATGATGCAAGAATCAAGGAAATTCTCAGTACACCTGTAGAAGAACTTGAACTTTCTGTACGTTCTTCTAACTGCTTGAAGAACGCAAATATTCGCACTATCGGTGAGTTAACTAAAAAGACAGAAGATGATATTGCAAAAACTCGTAATTTTGGTAAGAAATCACTTACTGAAATTAAAGAAAAATTGCTTGAATGGGGTCTTACACTTGGTATGACAGACTACAGTCATCTGAAAAATGCTGTCAATATAACAAAGCAGAAGGAAGAAACAGATGAATCATAGAAATGGTTTTAATCCGCTTTCACGAACAACAGCACACCGCCGTGCTATGTCACGCAATATGGTAACATCACTCTTTAGATTTGAACGTATTACTACAACTAAATCTAAAGCTCTTGAAGTACGTAAAGCAGCTGAAAAATTGATTACAAGAGGAAAGGTTGATTCTGTTCACAATCGTCGTGAAGCAGCAAAGTTTATTCAGGATGAAAAAATCTTAAATAAACTTTTTACAGAAATCGGACCTCGTATGAAAGAACGCAACGGTGGTTATACTCGTGTTCTTAAACTTGGTTATCGTCAGGGCGATGCTGCTGATATGGTAATTCTTGAATTAGTAGATTATAAGCTTGATTCTGATGGAGATGAAAAAAAATCTGCACCAAAAGCAAAAGCAGAAAAATCTACAAAAGCTGATGCTGCAAAAACAAAGAAACCTGCAGCAAAAAAAGCTTCTACAAAAAAAGCAGATGCTGAAGTAACTGCAGATAAGGAGTAGGATATGGCAAAGAACCATCGTGGAACAGGTATTCGCACTCTCCCTGCACATGGAAGAGGCACTTGCCCGCTTTGTAAAAGCACAGGTATCAAAGTTGTTTATGAAAAAGAAGTTGATGGTCAGACATTAAATATTTGTAAGTTCTGTGTAGCAGCTCTTAAAAATAAAGCAAGAAATGCAGCACCAGTTGCTGTTGAATCTGCACCAGCAGAAGAATCTTCTGCTGAATAATTTCAGATAACTTTGTATAACCGCCCTAGATTTTAGGGCGGTTTTATTTTTTAACTCATAATTTTAGTTTATTTTGGTGTATTTACTCATTTATTGTTTTTTTTTATACTAGAAAAATAATAACCAAGTTTTTTTTTGGAGGAAAAAATGAAAAAAATCCTAGGTATTTTAAGTGCTGCAGTATTGGCACTTACATTAGCAAGTTGTTCAAAAGCAGAATCTAATTCTGTAAAAATTGGTGGTATTTTCCCATTGTCTGGACAGGTTGCAGTATATGGTGTTGAATGTAAAAACGGTGTTGATTTGGCGATTGAAGAAATCAATGCTGCAGGTGGAATTAATGGAAAACCTGTTGTTCTTGTAAGTGAAGATGATGAAGGAAATCCTGATAAAACTGTTAATGCATTCAAAAAACTTTCTACAAAAGATGGTGTAAAAGTTGTTATTGGTTCTTTGACATCAGGTTGTACACAAGCTATTACAACATTATCTCAGGCATCAAAAGTTGTACAGATTGCTCCAGCTGCAACAGCTCCTGCAATTACAGATGCTGGAGATTTTATTTTCCGTGCATGTTTTATTGACCCATTCCAGGGAACAGTTGGTGGAAAATTTGCTGCAGAAACTTTAGGTAAAAAAAGAGCTGCTATTTTATATGATATCGGAAATGATTATTCAGTTGGTCTTGCTGATAATTTTAAAATTGCATTTGCAAAAGCAGGTGGTTCAATTGTATCTGAAGAATCATATGCAACAAATGATAAAGATTTTAATGCACAGCTAACAAAAATTAAAAATGCAAATCCAGATGTAGTATATCTTCCTGATTATTACGGAACAGTTGCATTGATTGCAAAACAACTTCGTGCACAGGGAATTGATGTTCCTATGGTTGGTGCAGACGGTTGGGATGGACTTACTTCAAATGCAGGTGATGAAGTTCTTGGTGGTTATTATTCAAATCACTATGCAGTAGACTCAACAGAACCAGCTGTAAAAAAATTCGTAGAATCTTTCAGAGCAAAATATAATAAAGATCCTAATTCTTTTGCTGCACTCGGATATGATTGTGTTTACTTGATTCGTGATGCTATTGTTGCTGCTGGTGCAGAAGATTCAATTGCAGTTCGTGATGCATTAGCAAAAACAGATGGTGATTATGTAACAGGTCACTTAACATTTGATGAAAAACATAATCCAATTAAATCTGCTGTTATGCTTGAATTAGTTAAAGCTGATGATGGAACATTAAAAACTGTATATAACACAACAGTTAATCCATAATTTGATTAATATTTCAGTATAATTTTAATTCGGAAGGCTATTTTGATTTTTCAAAGTAGCCTTTTTTATTTTATTGACTTCTAAAAAAGTTGTAGATATGTTCAAATTATGAAGTATTTGTGTAAAATTGTACTAATTTTAATATCAACGCTGTTTTTTAGTTGCAAACAAACTCCAACTGATGAATGGGTTTTAATAAATGACATAGAATCCGAAATATCAGTTACAATAAATGGAAAAATTTTTAATATTTCAGCAAAATCCAATCTTTTTGTTGTGTTTGATGAAAAACCTGTTGTTTTAATTGATGAAAATCTTCACGCTGATTATATTTTTGGCTCTTATTATAAGGGTAGTAGTTATAATATGATAAAATTTACGCCTCAGCCACGCTATGATTATGTCGTAAAAAATCAAACAACCGTTCCTATTTTTGTGAATAACTTAAATGCAAAAAATGCTACATTGGCAACAATTGAACCTGGCGCTGAAACGACTATAACTGTTTACAAAAATCAGCCAAATTTTTCGTTTGTTAATGAAAATTTCGCTTTTCCGTATCTTGTGTCTATTGTTCAAGGATTTTATTACATTTCCGTTTACCAGTAAGTTCTTTTTTGTGATTTGGAAGGCTTTTGTTTCGCAATTTTTTTTTCAATCAGCTAATAAATTTTCGAAATTTCTTCATAGCTTCACAAAACCGCTCATTCCGGGCTTCCTTATCCAGTCATCCTCCTCGTCGTCGCTTCGTTCCTTCTGCGGTGGACTGCTTCGCAGGCCCTCCAATCGCTGCCTTTTTCTTAATAAATGTTGCTACAAAATTATAGTAAAATCTTAATTATTGAGTTCAATTTGTAAATTTTTAAGAAAATCAAAAATAAATTTATTACTGATGTACAATTTTATAAAAATATTATAAATTGTAAAAAAAGTTTTAAGTTTAGAATTAAAAAAGTGTTAACAATTCATCTAGTCATCTCTTAATTTATTCTTTTTTTAAAATTTATTAGTATTTGTTTTCGAAGGTGTTATTTTGTCTTCTAAAAAAATTAAAAAAGTTTTTGTATATTCTTCCAAGAATTTTGTAATTTCATCTTGTTCAAAATTATTGGATAGTTATGTTCAGTTGGTTTATTCGTCAGAGTGCGATTCTAATGTTAATTTCTATGATTATTTAAAATCGCAATTGTTCGATTTAATAATCGTAGATGTGTCATCTATATCAAAGGAAAATTTAGAATTATTATTTGGAGAGTATTCAAAAATAGATAAAAATAAGCTGTTTTTGTTAGTTCCAAGTACAATTTCCAGTGATTATATGCAAATTATTTATTCGAATAAAATGAATTATGTAAACTTTCCTTGCGATGGTAATTTGTTAAAGAAAGTTTTGTTAGAGCATGGTGAATTTGATGTTCGTCCAGAACCTTGTGTAGTTTCGCAGAATAAATTTTCGTTAAACTATATAGATAAAAGATTTATTGGAAAAAATATAGGAATAGAAAAAGTAAAAAATTTGTTGGCAAATGTTGCATCTACTGAAATGACAATTTTATTTCAGGGTGAAAGTGGAACAGGAAAAAACTTGTTAGCAGAAATTGCTAATTCTTTGTCAAAAAGAAATGATAAGGAATTGGTAGTTGTGAATATGGCAGATATTCCAGAAAATTTAGTGGATAGTGAATTATTTGGAACTGTAGTTGGTGCTTTTACAGGTTCAGTAAATAGACGAGGTTATTTTTCTGAAGCCAATCATGGAACATTGTTTTTGGATGAAATTGCAGATTTGCCTTTGTCAGTTCAGTCAAAATTGCTTAGAGTTTTGGAAACAGGAAAATTTCGTCGAATAGGATCTAGTCGCGAAGAAACTGTGGATGTTAGGTTTATGTGTGCTTCAAATCAAAATCTAAAACAGCTAGTTTTTGAAGGAAGGTTTCGAAAAGATTTGTATTACCGAATTGCAGATATTGTTATTGAAATTCCACCTCTCAGAGATAGAATGGATGATATAAAGATGTTAGTTGATTATTTTTTAGATAAAAATATATCAATTACAGATGAAGCAGTAAGAAAATTATCAGAATATTTATGGCCTGGAAATGTGAGGGAGTTTGTAAAATGTATAAAAAGAGCAACAGTATTGGGCGATGGAAAGGTTGTTAGGGAAGAAAATATTATTTTTTAATCATATTAAGTGTTTTTATTATTTTTCTGCAAAAAAAATCAAAAAAAAATGCAAAAATTTTTAATTTTTTTTTAAAATAATTGTTGACACAAAATATGTATGTGTGATATATTCTCAATCACCGTCGAGCAACACAACAGCTTGACACGATGTTTGACAAAAAAGGGAAGGAAAGAAAGAACGAAAAGTCAGCGGTTTATCGCAAGATAGACCAACGAATTGAATAACGAACGGTTTAGAGCCGTTCTAAAATAACCCGACTTGTTTAGTTCTTAAACAAGTTATAAAAATCAATTCTAAAAAATAAAAAGCATGAATTGAACTATGAAATGGTAAATCATAGGTCTTCGGACCTTTGAAAATAATCATGGAGAGTTTGAT
>JAEIGA010007352.1_pt1 | contig 16745 bp, 15 predicted proteins | sample 9270691 | NCBI WGS metagenome assembly JAEIGA01 (sample SAMN17057246, study PRJNA624740) | gut metagenome | biome: biome; isolation source: fecal sample | host: Bos grunniens | place: China: Xizang | collected 2019
CCACCTTCAACAACACCATCGCAGGCTGCACCACACAGGCTGTGGCAGACCAGACAGCGGCAAATGTTGTAAGTGACACAAGGGTGAGTAATGTCAATAATAACCTTTTCATATCATTCAAATTTTTAAAATTTATTTGCTTAATAATATCATAGTCCGTGGCTTTGAATTGAGACAATAAAAAAGCGCGGACTAAAACTACGTCTACGCTTATCGAGGTATCGCCAAACACCTTAGTCACATATACGAGTAAAAGCCCACGCCAAAACGACGTGAGCATCAACTTTTACTCTTGTGACTTAATTAAAATTTTGGCGAATTTCGATAAGCAAGAATTAAAGCTAACGCTTCATTATTTTATGTCTATAAATTTTTCTTTATTTCATAGGCTGTTGATTGAAAATTACAGTTGCAAATATATGGGATTTTTTTTAATTATTTACAAAAAAACAATGAGTTGCTGGATTTATTTGAACAAATGTTAGTATAATTTTCGCGGATATTCGGGCGAAAGTAGGAAAAATCATCAAGAGAATAAAATTCCGTCCAAACAGGACTATATTGCTTTATAAACCCCAACCGTAGGCTAATAACCTCGCGGGCGATTGAAAATCGCCCCTACTGTCCGCGAGTATTATATAATGGTGGAATAAATTATTGATATTTAATCATTTGTATATGATTATCGTTGCGAGTAGGGGCGATTTGTAATCGCCCGAAACACCAATAAAAGTAATTATCAGACACACAGTCCCGAGGGGCAAGATTATAAAGCACAGGTTGTAAGGCAATTAATAACAACAGCTGTTGGACTTTGTCAGATTGCCCCTACACGCGAGTTGGCAAATAAAAAACTGCTGAATACATCTCTTTGTACTCAGCAGTCATTATTTTTTTTATTATTTCTTTCTCCATCCATAGACCATACAGGCTGCTCCTATTATCATAAACGGAATACTCAGCCATTGTCCCATATCAAGTATCATTTCATTTTCAAAATCGACCTGTACCTCTTTTAAAAACTCTACAAAGAAGCGGAAAGTGAATATTGTTGCAAGGCAGTAGCCGAAATAGAACAGCGTGCCCACCTTCTGCGGGAATTTTTTATACAGCAGCCATCCGCCAATGAAGAATATCAGATAGGCTATTGCCTCGTACAGCTGTGCAGGGTGGCGAGGTATATCGTCGACACGTGCAAAAATAACTCCGAGAGGGCCATCGGTTGCACGTCCCAATATCTCACTGTTCATAAAATTACCAAAGCGAATCATAGCCGCCACAATGGGTGTTGTAATGGCTATATTATCGAGTACTGTGGCAAATTTCAATTTTGTATTGCGGCAGTAGAGCCATAGGGCAGTAAATAGTCCTATTGTTCCGCCGTGACTCGCAAGTCCCATATAACCAACGAATTTCCATCCTTCATCGGTGAATTTTATTGGAAGAATCATCTCCCAAAAGTGTGACAGATAGTATTCGGGTTCGTAGAAAAGACAGTGTCCCAAGCGTGCTCCAATGAGTATGCCAAAGAAGCAGTACATAAACAGCGGGTCGAAAAGTTCGTCGGCAATTTTCTGTTTTCTATAAAGATATTGCATTATGTAATATCCTAATGCAAGACCAACCATCCAGCAGATGGCATAGTAACGTATCTCGAATCCAAAAAATGAGAACGGGCTCAGCGCAGGGTCCCAAACAAAAGCGCAGGGTAGGGTACTCATTTTTGTGCTCTTTTAAACGTTGAAACGGAAGTGCATAATGTCACCATCCTGCACAACATATTCCTTACCCTCGACACCCATTTTACCGGCCTCTTTAACGGCTGCCTCTGAGCCAAGAGCTATGTAATCGTCATACTTTATAACCTCGGCACGGATGAAGCCTTTCTCAAAGTCGGTGTGAATGACGCCGGCACACTGAGGTGCTTTCCATCCCTTGCGGAAGGTCCAAGCCTTAACCTCCATCTCACCTGCGGTGATAAATGTCTGCAGGTTCAGAAGTGAGTAGATAGCCTTTATAAGACGGTCGCAACCCGACTCGCTAAGGCCCATATCCTCGAGGAACATCTGTTTCTCTTCGTAGCTCTCCAATTCGGCAATGTCCGACTCGGTCTGTGCCGAAATTATAAGCAACTCGGCATTCTCGTCCTTGATTGCCTCGCGAACAGCATCGACATATTTGTTACCCTTTGCTGCCGATGTGTCATCAACATTACATACATAGAGCACAGGCTTCGATGTAAGCAAGAAAAGGTTCTTTGCGGCCTGTACCTCGTCATCGGTCTCAAAAACCACTGTACGAGCCGATTTTCCACGCTCTAAAGCCTCTTTGTAACGCATAAGTACTTCGTACTCTATCTTTGCCTGCTTGTCGCCGCCTACACGAGCCTGTTTCTCAACTCTCTTTATGCGGTTCTCAACAGTCTCAAGGTCTTTCAACTGAAGCTCTATGTCTATTATCTCCTTGTCGCGAACAGGGTCTACCGAGCCATCGACGTGAACTATATTGTCGTTGTCGAAGCAGCGAAGAACGTGTATAATAGCATCGGTCTCACGTATGTTACCCAGGAACTGGTTACCCAATCCCTCGCCTTTGCTGGCACCTTTTACAAGGCCTGCAATGTCTACAATATCGCAAGTTGCAGGGACGATGCGTCCGGGATGAACAAGTTCGGCAAGTTTGTTCAGTCTCTCATCGGGTACGGTAATCTGTCCCATCTGTGCATCAATTGTACAGAATGGAAAGTTTGCAGCCTGTGCTTTTGCACTTGAGAGACAGTTGAATAGTGTCGATTTTCCTACGTTGGGTAGTCCAACAATTCCTGCTTTAAGAGCCATATTTTTTATATATTGTTTCGTTAATAAAATCTTTGCACAACCTTTCTTTTTGGAAAAGCTGTGCAAAGATAGTTATTACTTTTGTAAGTTGAAAATGAGTGAGGTGGTTTATTCTTTACCTCGTAGTGTCTGTCTTAGAATATCTTCGTTTTTTATCTCGTAATACTCATCTACAAAACCGAAAATCTGCCATACAATTATAATCCCTACAACTATTGTTCCAAGAATATATGCTATTGTATATTTTTTATAGGTTAATGGGTCGATTATTATATTTTGCAATCTATCGAGTATATCCGATATATTGTTCCATTGAACCAGCATAAGTGTGCTTGTTATAATTATTGTTGTGGCAAATGTTATAAGCAGAAACACGTTTGTACGGCTGCGTGGGGGTAGGTTGCTCTGTATCCTGTTGCACAATTCTCTGTTATTCTTTGGGGATTGTGTAAAACTTTTTTGCAACGCCCGAGCTATTATCTTATCTTTCTCGTTCATTCTTTTATGAGTATTTTTTCAAGGTTGCTTCGTCCGCGTGACAGATAGGCTTTTATGCTGCCTTCGGGGTAACCTGTTATTTTTGCAATCTCTTTAATCTTTTTCTCTTCGAGGTAGTATAGTGTCACACACTGTCTCTCTTTAAGATTCAGGCGGTAGATGGCACGATGCAACTCATCCTCTCTCTCGGGCCGAGGGGCTTCGTCGTCCATTATCTCGTATGTACCAATATCATCGTCGATAGACTCAAATAATTCCTCCTTTTTGTTCTCTCTAATATAGCTTATGAAAGTATTGAAAGCAATCTTGAGTAGCCAATTACGGAACGATGAAATTTGTCTGAAACTGCTAAGTCCCTGCCACGCTTTTATGAATGTCTCTTGCGTGAGGTCGTCGCTTACAGCCTGGTTACCTTTTGTCTGAATGATAAAATATCGCTGTATATGCGGCAGATATTTATTCATAAGAGACGAGTAGGCCTGTTGGTCGTTTAAAAGAAGCACCCTTGTTACCCACAGAATATCTTCGGGGTCTTTCATTGTTGCTCCTGTTGAGTATCGTTACTTTTTACTTCGATTAATTCGATGCTGTTATTATCTGCGTTTTTTCTTTTTTTCTTCTTTATCTCAATTATAAGAAATATTGTGCGTACAATAAGGCGCAACAGCCCCGAGAAGAATAGGATAATGGCGATGAGTAGAATAAAATCATTAATACGTGCACCGCAGGCAAATTCGCTAAACATTACAGCAAAGCCTATTCCAAGCATTGTTGCATCGACAAGGAACTTATTCTGTGCAGTTATACTTTTTTCTCTCTTTGCATTAATAATGGTGTTTAGGTTTTCGTTATTGGCATTGTTTATTCCTCCTTTGTCGACCAATCCTATAAGAAACTCTTTTTCGCGAACATCTTTTTTAGCAAGATAGCGGAAGAAATAGACAATCGATAGAAATATAGGTAGTGCTATAAGTATTGTTACGATACAAATAGATACAAATTCTACAATATTATCTATTCTCTTCTCTTCTTCAACCATTAAATAGTGTTGGTCGGATTGTTGCTGCTGAATTATTTTTTCGGCCTGTTGTACAGTGATAACACTGTCTTTTACCAATTGTGTAATGTTATGCTGTGCTTGTGATAGGGTGGGGAGCAGCATAATAAATGTCACGAGAATAATTCTTAGAATGTTTTTCATCTTTTTATGTTTTTAATCGGTTAATAATCGTCTTGTATCTATAAGACGAAACTTTAAGGTAAAAGGTTACAATCTTAGAAGCTGTTTTTTTGTGTAATATACCTTCAAACGAGCCTGTTTATGTTTGTGCTTTATCGCAAATACACCAAAATTTATTGCGAGCAACTCATTAAAGGTCACTCGCAATAAATAAAATAGTGTCAAATGTCTATTAGTCCCAATAAATCTTTAGATAGTACACGTATCCGTTCCACAGCACACCATCGTGGTCCTCGTGTCCATCTACCTCGCTCCTGAACGAAACAAATGAGCCGGGAGTAAGGTGCTCTATGCTGTTAAAAGATTCAATGGTGATGCTTTCCTCACTGATACTCGATATATTCAGTTTACCGAATCCTTCGATAAACTCGGTCTCTCCAATAACGGCTTCTATAGTGCCGTCTCTTCTTGTGTCGTCGTCTTTACCGCCAATGTCCCACGAGTTGCATAGCCATTCGTAGCGCAACTCTTTAATTTCATTGTTACCCATAACTCGAATATTTAAAGTTTATAATAATCAGTGTGCCTCTAACCAGTTGTTGCCCCAACCGTGGTCGGCCACAAGAGGTACACTCATTGTAAAGGCACGTTGCATCTCTTCTAATACCAAATTTTGTACCGTCTCTCTCTCCTCGGGCAGCACGCTGAAGTTAAGTTCGTCGTGCACCTGAAGTATCATTGTCGATTGCAGGTTAAGTTCTCTCATTCGACGGTAGATATTTATCATTGCTACCTTTATAATATCGGCAGCGCTACCCTGTATTGGTGCGTTTACGGCATTGCGCTCGGCATATCCGCGTACCACTGCGTTGCGCGAATTAATATCGGGCAGGAAGCGTTTGCGGTTGAAGATTGTCTCTACATATCCGTTCTTTTTTGCCTCCTCTTTGCATTGCTCTATGTACTCTTTTACTCCGCTGTAGGTGTCAAAATAGTTTTCGATAAGCTCTTTTGCTTCGCGACGGTCGACGTTCATACGCTCGGCAAGACCAAAGACCGATATTCCGTATATTATTCCAAAATTGGCAACCTTTGCTTTGCGACGCTCCTCTTTTGTCACCTCCCCAATAGGCTTCTTGTATATCTTGGCGGCTGTGGCAGCGTGGATGTCGTGTCCACTGCAGAAATCCTCAATCATATTCTTATCGCCGCTAAGATGGGCCATTATGCGCAGCTCAATCTGTGAATAATCGGCCGAGAGGAACAGGCACCCCTGCTCGGGGACAAATGCTTTACGCACCTCCTTGCCATCCTCATCGCGAATGGGAATATTCTGCAGGTTGGGATTGCTCGAGCTCAATCGGCCTGTCGCTGTTACCGTCTGGTTGTACGATGTATGTATCTTCCCTGTTGCGGGATTAACAAGGGTGGGTAGTGCATCTATGTATGTGCTGAGCAATTTCTTCAATCCTCGGTGTTGAAGAATTTTCTTTACTATGGGGTGTCGGTTCTGTACCTGTGCAAGCACCTCCTCCGATGTCACGAATTGTCCTGTCTTTGTCTTTTTTGGTTTCTCTATTATTTTTAGTTTGCCAAAGAGAATATCTCCAACTTGCTTGGGCGATGCAATATTGAACTGTTCGCCTGCGAGAGTATAAATTTCGTTCTCTATTGTCAGCAGTCGTTGGCTGAATAGTGTCGAGGTCTCGGCAAGTGAGTCGCTGTCGATGCGTGCGCCGTTACGTTCCATGTATGCAAGTACGGGAACAAGTGGCATCTCTATTTCATAGAAAAGTTTTTCGGCTCCCTCTTTTTTCAGCTCTTTCTCAAGAATGTTTTTCAGCCGCAAAGTTATGTCGGCATCCTCGCAGGCATAGTCGCAAATATTCTGCGGTGCAAGGTCGCGCATATTTTTCTGGTGCTTTCCCTTTTCGCCTATCAGCTCTTCTATTTTTATTGTGTTGTAGTTAAGGTACACTTCGGCAAGATAGTCCATCGAGTGATGGAGCTCGGGTTGCAGAAGGTAGTGCGCTATCATTGTGTCGAAGAGTGGTCCGCGAAGTTCGATGCCATAGTTGGCAAGCATCGTCAGGTCGTACTTTATATTGTGTCCTACTTTTGTAATTGTCTCGCTCTCGAATATTGGACGAAACGGCTCCAGAATTTTTTTTACCTCGTCGCGATTTTTAGGAACAGGGATATAAAATGCCTTTCCCTCCTCGGTCGAGAGGCTCAGACCAACCATTTCGGCTAAAATTGCGTTCGTTCCAGTGGTCTCGGTATCGAAGCATACAGTTTGACATTTTTTTATAGCAGAGGCTAAAAGTAATATATCGTCTTCTGTATCAATGAGTTTATATGTGTGATTAGTGCTCTTTAAGCTCACGAGAATCGAATTTTTTTCTTCACCCCTATCCTCGGCCTGAAATAAATCAAAGAGAGTGCCTTTAAAAATGTCACTTTGCTCTGCTTTTTTGTTCTCGTTTGCATCTTCTGGTTTTTTCTCATTTTCCTCGCCGCTGTCGAATAGGGTAGGGGAGGCGCTTCTCTTCTTCACTCGCTCTTTAAGTGCGCGCAGTTCGTAGTAGTCGAACAGTCGGGTAAGCTCCTGCTCGTTTGCCTGCTCGCGTCGCAACTCATCTAAATTTAGTTCTATGGGCACATCGGTTTTTATTGTAGCGAGGAATTTGCTGAAAATTATTTTTTCTCGGTTCTCCTCTATTTTTGTACGCAGTGCTCCTTTTATCTCGGCAGTGTGTTCCAGTATCTGCTCTATGCTCCCAAACTGCTCCAATAATTTTTGTGCAGTCTTTTCTCCCACTCCCGGGCAACCGGGGATGTTGTCGCTCGCATCGCCCATTAATCCCAATAGGTCTATTATTTGCGTTGTGTTACTGACGCCAAACTTCTCTTTTACTCGCTCGGTGTCCATTATCTCAAATTCCTTGTCGCCATATTTGGGGCGGTAGATGAATGTCCTCTCCGATACCAGCTGACCATAGTCCTTGTCGGGAGTCATCATATATGTTAAAATGCCCTTTTCTTCGGCTTTTTTTGCCAGTGTACCAACAACGTCGTCGGCCTCGTAACCGGCTACTTCAAGTATTGGAATATTATATGCCTTTATGAACTCTTTTATAACAGGCACCGACTCGCGAATCACCTCGGGTGTCTCCTCACGTTGTGCCTTGTATGCCTCGAATGCTTCGTGACGGAATGTTTTTCCTTTTGGGTCGAAGGCAATACCAATGTATGTCGGGTTCTCTTTCTTCAGCACATCTTCCAATGTGTTTATAAAGCCCAATATAGCTGATGTGTTGAATCCTTTGGAATTAATTCGTGGATTTCTTATAAGGGCGTAGTAGGCACGATATATCAACGCGTATGCATCTAATAAAAACAGTTTTTCCATCTTTAAATATATTATCGAATGTAAAAATACAGAAAATTTGCTTTTAACACTATACTTTTTATTACTTTTGCAATATTAATGCAAAAATAGGCTGTCTTTGTTCGCAGTTTCTTTTTGTATTCCCGATGTAAAAGTTTCCAAAATATGGATATAAAGAGTATAATAAAAAAGCCCATTGCAGAGGAGTTCGAGGCATTCAAAAAATTCTATCTGCAGCAGTTCAGCAGCAGTCAGCCGTTGCTCGATAGTGCACTGAAACACGTTGCAGGAACCTCGGGTAAGATGATGCGTCCTATGCTCATTCTTCTCTCGGCGAAAAGCTGTGGCAGTGTAAATGATTCGGCGTTTGCTGCAGCAGCTGCATTGGAATTGCTTCACACTGCAAGTCTGCTTCACGATGATGTTGTCGACGAGAGTAATATGCGTCGCGGTGTTCCGTCACTCAATGCAGTATATAGTAATCGTATCGCAATTCTCACCGGTGACTATCTTCTTTCAACCTCGCTTTATAATGTTGCACAAACAAAAAATAACGAAATAATCGAAGGTTTGGCGCAGTTGGGTCGTACTCTCTCGTCGGGCGAGATGTCGCAACTCGAATTGCAGCGTTGTGGTGGTTTTAGCGAGGAGAATTATCTCTCTGTGGTACGTAATAAGACCGCCTCTCTTTTCGCCTCTTGTGGCTGCTTTGGTGCTCTCTCGGCCGGTGCCGACATTTCTATTGTTAAGAACTTCGAGCGCTTTGGCGAGATATTGGGAATTTGTTTTCAAATTAAGGATGATATTTTCGACTACTATTCGCACGACGTAGGTAAGCCTACAGGCAGTGATATCAGAGAGGGTAAAGTAACGCTTCCTGCGCTTTATGCATTAAAGCACAGTACCGATGATAATATTCGTTCAATTGGTGAAAAACTTAATAACGGCATCGCTTTAACCGAGGATGAGATTACTGCGCTTATAGAGGCTGCAAAGAGTATCGGTGGAATAGAGTACTCGCTTAAACGTATCGAGGAGTTCCGCACCGAGGCACTTGAATTGCTTCACTCATTAACCATACCCGATGATTGCCGCCAGGCTCTCACAGCCTATCTCGAATATGTGGTTTCGCGAGATAAATAAGATATTCCGGAACGTTTGATAGAAAGCATCCCCCCGAAGGTTAGAGAAAACTTTCGGGGGGATGTCTGATTTATAATTTCCCCTTTGTGTATGGTGGGGTAGTGTTCCTATCAGAAGAATTTTGTCTCCTCGCCAACAATCTCGCTAAGCAGCAGGTTGGCAAGGCGGCTTGTACCTAGGCGGAACAACTCGTTTGTGAGCCACTCCTCGCCAAGAACCTCTTTTACTATTGTGTAGTACACGAGTGCATCGTTGACGCTGTTAATTCCTCCGGCGGGTTTAAAGCCTATTTTTGTACCTGTCTTTGCATAGTACTCCTTAATGGTGTTACACATTACGTATGCAGCCTCGGGAGTAGCGGCTGGGTTCTCTTTGCCTGTCGAGGTTTTAATGAAATCGGCACCTGAATATATCGATAAAATCGATGCCTTTTTAATATTCTCCGATGTCTTTAAAGCACCTGTCTCCAAGATTACTTTAAGATGCTTTTCGCCGCATACACTCTTCAGTTCCTGAATCTCGTCGCACACGCTCTCATAGTCGCCGCTGAGGAACTTTCCAACGCTCAGTACAATGTCTATCTCGGTGGCGCCATCGTGCAGTGCAAGCGCTGTCTCGGCAACCTTTATCTCCTGGAATGTCTGTGATGATGGGAAGCCGCCCGATACGCAGGCAATACCTACCTTTTCTACCTCAAGTGACTGGCTTACTATCTTTGCAAAGTTAGGATAAACGCATATAGCTGCTACATTCTCAATGTCGGGATAGCGCTCGTCAAACTCGTTGACTTTCTCGGTAAACGCAAGCACACTCTCCTCGCTGTCGGTGCATTTGAGTGTTGTCAGGTCGATGCAGCTAAAGAGGAATCTCTTTACTTCGGGGGTGTTGTTTTCGCTCACTTTTGCATCTAAAATCTCTTTTACTTTTGCAGCAACCTTGGCGTCGCTCATTGGTGCTGCATACTCTTTAAGTACGTAGTCGTACTTGCTCTCTTCTTCGGCGTGGTGGTGATGATGCTCGCCACATCCGCAATTACAATGTTCGCTCATAATACTATTTTTGTTTATTATAAATTCACCTTTTTAACGCTATTCTTGCTCCTTTAGTTTAGGATTCTCGTGATGGCGTCTGTTATCTCTTTTTGTCTTTTTATCGATGTTTCTTTGCAGTGCCTCGGTAAGGTCTACTCCCGTCTGATTGGCTATGCAGATGAGTACCCAAAGTACGTCGGCAAGCTCATCAGACAGGTCGCTTTTCTCTCCCTCTTTGAATGACTGTTCGCCATATTTTCTCGCCATAATTCTGGCAACCTCGCCAACCTCTTCGGTGAGTATAGCAAGGTTTGTCATCTCGTCGAAATAGCGCACGCCATACTCCTTTATCCAACTGTCTACAATCTTCTGTGCTTCGCTTATTGTCATACTCTATTCTCTGTTTTTTGAATCGATGAATATAGTCACAGGACCATCATTTAAAAGCTCAACTTTCATATCGGCTCCAAACTCTCCGGTTCCTATCTGTTTGTTTAGTGCTGTCTCTAAAGCAGCGCAAAATTGCTCATATAGCGGAATCGATATTTCGGGTTTTGCCGCTTTTATGTACGATGGTCGGTTACCCTTCTTTGTCGATGCCATCAGGGTAAATTGGCTCACTGCAAGAACCTCTCCGTCCACGTCAATAACCGAGTGGTTCATCACACCGTTTTCATCATCGAAAAGGCGGATATTTGCAATCTTTTTAACGAGCCATTCTATGTCATCATTATTATCCTCGTCACATATTCCAACGAAAATGAGAAGACCGTTTCCAATACTCGATTTTACGTTTTCTTCTATCGTTACCGATGCTCTTTTTACTCTTTGTATAAGTACTCTCATAATATGTTTACTCCTCTATGCATTAGGACAAAGATATACTCTTTTTTCCTTTTTACCGATAAAATTCTGTTTCTCCTTAGAAATCTTTTTTCAGTGCCTCGAAAATAATTTTTCCTTTTGCTTCTCCTATGATGCTGCTCAACTGTTCAAGTGTTGCTTCTCTAATTCTTTTTACGCTTTTAAACTCCTTTAGAAGTGCGCTCTTGCTCTTCTGGCCTATGCCCTTTATAGAGTCTAATTCCGATGCTGTTTGACGCTTGCTTCGCTTGTCGCGATGGAATGTTATTGCGAAGCGATGGACTTCGTCCTGTATCTGCGTCATAAGCCTGAACAGTGCCGTCTGTTGCTTTAGTCCGATGCTCTCTCCACTCTTACCAATTATCAGTTCCGAGGTTCTGTGTCGCCCATCTTTTACCAATCCTGCAATGGCAATATTAAGAAGCAGTTCGTCCTCTACAATCTCTCTTATTGCCTCCATCTGTCCCTTTCCACCGTCGGCAAGAATAAGGTTGGGTAGGGGAGTCTGCTCTTCAATAGCACGGCTGTAACGGCGTCTTACAACCTCGCGCATCGAGGCATAATCGTCGGCTCCTGTGACGGTTTTTATATTGTATTTTCGATAATCTTTTTTCGATGGTTTAAGCTTTTTGAACACGACGCAAGCGGCAACGGCATCGGTACCTTGTATGTTCGAGTTGTCGAAACACTCTATAATGTAAGGGAGATTTTCCATCTTTAAATCCCGCTTTATTTCGCTCATCAGTCGTGTTGCTTTCTGCTCGGGATTCAGCTTTTCCTCCTGTTTCAGGCGGTCGGCTTTATACTGTTTTACGTTTAATTTAGAGAGTGAGAGCAGGCGCATTTTCTCACCCTTTTGTGGAATGGTCAGGGTTACTCCTTCGAGTGGAAGATTAATTGTAAACGGAACGATAATCTCTTTTGCTTCGCTATGGAAACGCTCGCGCATTTCAACTATTCCAAGCACAAGTATCTCTTCGTCGCTCTCGTCCAAGCACTTCTTGTATTCAATGGTGAACGCCTGGTTTATGCATCCGTTTGTGATGTGTAGGAAGTTAATGAAAGCGCTCTTTTCGTCGCTCTCGATATTAAACACATCAAGGTTTGTGAGTGATGAATTTACCACCTCACTGCGTGTACGGAAGTTCTCGATAAGCAGGTATCGCTCCTTAATTTTTTGTGCCTCCTCGAACTTCATTTCCGCGGCTTTCATCTGCATTTCTTTTATTAAGTTTTCTTGCAATGGGCGAATATCCCCCTTGAGTATTGATGCAATTTCTATAACAAATTTGCTGTACTCTTCGTGTGAAATGCAGCCTATACAAGGTGCGCAACAGTTGTGAATCTGGTGCTCAAGACAGGCCGAAAAACGTCCCTCTCTTACCCCCTCGGGAGTTATTTTCAGGTTGCAGGTGCGCAGCGGATAAAGTTCCTTTATAAGTTCTAACATTGCATTCAGTGCACCGGCGTTGCTGTAAGGTCCAAAGTATCTTCCGGCTCCTTTTATAATTTTTCTTGTCTTGAAAAGCTTAGGAAAATAGTCGTTGCTTATGCAGATGGATGGGTAGGTCTTGTCGTCTTTAAGCAGTATATTATAGCGAGGTTGATGCTGCTTTATGAGGTTATTCTCTAAGAGCAGTGCATCAGCCTCGCTGTTTACTACAATATATCTTATATCGCAAATTTTAGACACCAACAGACGGGTCTTTAATGTCTGCTGTTCTTTGTTGAAATAGGACGATACGCGACGCTTCAGATTCTTTGCTTTTCCTACATAAATTATAACCCCCTTGTCGCTTAGATACTGGTAGCATCCGGGCGACTCGGGAAGGTTGCTTACGATTCCTTTCAGGTAAGCTTCTCTTTTATCGCGCTCGTCGTTTTTCATCTGTTTTTTATTCGTCAACCTCTACTACTAAAAGAGTTTTCACATCGGTCTCCTCGGGGAATATTGCACGTCCGCCAAGACCGTTAAGCTCTATTATAAAGTTTATCATAACCTTTTCCGGGTTCAACTTTTTTACAAGGTTGTATGCAGCGAGCATTGTTCCGCCTGTCGCCAAAAGGTCGTCGTGGATTAGTACAACGTCGCCCTCTTCTATGGCATCTTTATGTATCTCTATTGTGTCGGTGCCATACTCCTTGCTGTAGCTCTCGCTGATAGTCTCGGCAGGTAGTTTGCCGGGCTTGCGAATAGGCACAAATCCTGCACCTAATCTGACGGCGAGTGCCGCGCCCATTACAAAACCACGCGACTCAATTCCTACTACTTTTGTGATGCCGCAATCTTTATACATTTCGTACAGAGCATTGTCTAATTCCTGCAGGCAAGCGGGGTTTTTAAAAAGTGATGTTACGTCTTTGAACTGTATTCCTGGAATGGGAAAGTCGGGGATGTTTCTAAGGTTTTTTAATAGCAAATCCTGGTTCATAATCCATCTGTTTTTTTATTATTTCTTTATCTTGTTTTACATTGTTCCACGTGAAACATTTTGCTATTTGTGGGCAAGCACCATTAGTACATTTATGTCGCTTGGCGATACTCCCGGGATGCGGCTTGCTTGTGCAATTGTCTCGGGTTGTATAGCGGTGAGTTTCTGTCGCGCCTCGGTCGATAACGACTCGATGCTGTTGTAATCGAATCGCCCTTTTATGCGTATGTTTTCTAAGCGTTGCATCTTCTCGGCAAGCTCGCGCTCACGCTGAATGTATCCGCTGTATTTAATTTCAATTTCTGTTGCCTCTACAATTTCGTCACGGCTGTTGCCCAATTTTTTCAGGCGCGATTCTAACTGTCCAATGAATGGTGCGATACTTTCTATCGTTACTTGTGGACGTTCGATTATTGATGAGAGTTTGCATCCTCGGGTTAGCGGGGTAGTGCCTAAACTTTCGAGTCCTTCATTAATATATTGTGCTTTCACCGAGAAATTATTAATAAACTCGGATAGCTCGGAAATCTTCTTTTGTTTATCGAGTAGTCGGTTGTATCGTTCTTCGCTTGCAAGCCCTATTTCGTATGAGCGCTTGGTGAGTCGTGCGTCGGCATTGTCCGACCTTAACAGTATTCTGTACTCGGCTCGCGATGTGAACATTCTATAGGGTTCGTCCACTCCTTTGGTTACAAGGTCATCGATGAGTACACCAATGTATGCTTCGTCGCGATGAAGTATAAAAGGCTCATCTCCCTTTAATTTTTGTGCTGCGTTTATTCCGGCAACGATGCCTTGTCCGGCGGCCTCTTCGTATCCCGTTGTTCCGTTTACCTGTCCTGCAAAATAGAGGTTTTCAATTATCTTCGATTCCAACGTGTGCTTTAACTGTGTCGGGTCGAAATAGTCATACTCTATTGCATATCCAGGGCGATAGGCAACAGCATCTTTCAGTGCCGGTATTTTGCGCAGTGCGGTGAGTTGAATTTCCATCGGTAGTGAGGATGAAAATCCATTTACATAAATCTCTTGTGTCGTCTCTCCCTCGGGTTCAAGGAAGAGTAGGTGACGGTCGCGTTCGGCAAAGGTTACAATCTTTGTCTCTATGCTTGGGCAGTAGCGCGGACCGATGCTTTGTATCTGTCCGTTGTATAGTGGCGACTCATCGAGGCCACTTCGCAGTGTTTCGTGCACTTCGGGGTTAGTGTAGCAGCCCCAACAGGGGTTTTGTTTCAGTTTTCTCTCGATTGGTTCGTAAGAGAAACAATGAAAATCGTTGTCACCTTCTTGAATATCAGTGAGTTGCAGGTTTATTGAGCGCTTGTCAAGCCTTACGGGAGTACCGGTTTTCATTCTTCCCGCCAAAATACCGTGTCTGACGATGGATTCGGTGAGTCCTTTTGCAGCAGGCTCGGCTATTCTGCCACCCTCAATCTTCACTCGGCCGATATGCATCAGTCCGTTGAGGAATGTTCCGGCTGTGATGATGATACTCTTTGCTCTGAACTCGGCGCCGAGCTGTGTGCGCACACCGACGGCTTTTCCATCCTCGACAATTAGTTCATTGGCGCAGTCTTGCCACATATAAAGATTGGGGATGTTCTCGAGTCTCTCGCGCCAGAGGATGCTGAACTTTGTTCGGTCGCATTGTGCTCGGGGACTCCACATTGCCGGGCCTTTCGAGCGGTTCAGCATACGAAATTGTATCGATGCTTCGTCGGCGATTATTCCTGTGTATCCGCCAAGCGCGTCAATCTCGCGAACAATCTGCCCTTTGGCAATTCCGCCAATGGCAGGGTTGCAACTCATCTGAGCAATCTTGTTCATGTCAATTGTCATCAGACAGGTTTTCATTCCAAGATTCGCTGCTGCTGCCGCCGCCTCGCATCCTGCGTGACCGGCGCCAATAACCAATATGTCGTAATAGAATTTCACTTTTTATCTGTTTTTTATTGGTACATAATACCCCTAATTAAGCATACAAAAGTAATACAAGTTGCTGTTAATAACAAGTTGTTGAAATATTTTTTGTAGCAAGAGAGTTGTATGTAGTTATAAAACTTTGTTATTGCCGAACATCTTTACTCGGTTGCTTTGTTATAATTTGATTGTATACCTATTTCTAATAATTTATAGCAAAAAAACAGCGCAGTTTGCCTTTTTTATAAAAAAAACATTTATTTTTGCTATTTGTAAATGGTGTATAATGTGAAATTATAAACAATTTATTCATTAAATAATTTAATATCAATTCATTATGTGGTTACTTAATTCTTCTGTGGGAAAAAAGGTAATTATGAGTGTATCGGGCGTTGCCCTTGTTCTCTTCCTTCTTTTCCACATGTCAATGAACTTGGTCGCACTTTTTAGTGGCGACGCTTACAACATGATTTGTGAGTTCTTGGGTGCAAACTGGTATGCACTTGTAGCAACAGCCGGCCTTGCTGCGCTTGTTGTTGTGCACTTTGTTTACGCTTTCATCCTCACTATGCAGAACCGTAAGGCTCGTGGTGAGCAGCGTTATGCTTACACCAAGCAGCCCAAGGAGGTTGAGTGGGCATCACAGAATATGTTTGTTCTTGGTGTTATCGTTCTTGTTGGTATGGGTCTTCACCTTTACAACTTCTGGGCTAATATGCAGCTTGTCGAGGTAATGCACATGCTCGGTGCTAATGTAGATGCTTCTCTTGCAGCCGATGGAACACACTACATCAAGGAGACATTCTCTTGCATCGTGTATGTAGTTGTTTACCTTGTTTGGTTGGTTGCTCTTTGGTTCCACCTTACACACGGTTTCTGGAGCGCTATGCAGACTCTCGGTTGGAACAATCAGGTATGGTTCAACCGCTGGCGTTGCATCGGTAACATTGTTTCAAGCGTTATCATCCTTGGCTTTGCTGCCGTAGTACTTGTTTATGCTTTCTGTCCTTGTGCAGGTTGTTAAGAACAATTTCTAATTTGTAAATTTATAAAAACATTATATTATGGCTAAGATTAGTTCAGTTAAACTGGATTCTAAAATTCCCGAGGGTCCCTTGGCCGAAAAGTGGACCAATTACAAAGCTCATCAGAAATTGGTGAACCCCGCAAACAAACGTAACCTCGATATCATCGTTGTAGGTACAGGTCTTGCAGGTGCTTCGGCTGCTGCATCACTTGGTGCAATGGGTTTCAACGTGCTTAACTTCTGTATTCAGGATTCTCCCCGTCGTGCACACTCTATCGCTGCACAGGGTGGTATTAATGCAGCCAAGAACTATCAGAACGATGGTGACTCGGTTTACCGTCTTTTCTACGATACAATCAAGGGTGGTGACTATCGTGCACGTGAGGCTAACGTTTATCGTTTGGCAGAGGTTTCTAACCTTA
>JAEIGA010007353.1_pt1 | contig 16745 bp, 16 predicted proteins | sample 9270691 | NCBI WGS metagenome assembly JAEIGA01 (sample SAMN17057246, study PRJNA624740) | gut metagenome | biome: biome; isolation source: fecal sample | host: Bos grunniens | place: China: Xizang | collected 2019
ACCAGCGACGAGGAGCGTTTTCGTGCTATTTCGTCACGCTTTGGAGGCTACTGGCGTTATCCTCATTTGTTAGATTTCTGCTATCTTGTGAATCCTTACTTCCCGCCGCAGCAGATGGTCGACGAGATTAAGGCGAGCTTCGATACGCTTATGCGCGAGTACCCTTCGGGAATGCGCGTAAATAGCCTTCTTGCTGCGAAATACTTCGGCATAGCGCAGGATTACGTTGTAGTGGGTAATGGTGCTGCGGAGCTTATCAAGGCGTTTGTGGAGCGTAAGGCGGGTAAGATGGGTGTTATATACCCAACCTTCGAGGAGTACCCTAACCGCTCGGCGCAGGAGAATATCATATCTTACCTCCCCGAGAATAGCGATATGCACTACTCGGCTGATGATATCATAGCCTTCTTTGGCGATAAGGCTATTGACACGCTGCTTCTCATCAACCCCGATAACCCTTCGGGAAACTATATCCCTTATGGCGAGCTTATGCGCCTTATATCGTGGTGTGCAGAGCGAGGTATAGGCTTCGTTGTCGATGAGTCGTTCGTGGACTTTGTGGATGTAGAGGGCGAGTTCTCGTTGTTGAAGGATGATGTCCTATCGCAGAACCCACACCTCTGTGTCGTTAAGAGCATCTCAAAGTCGTATGGCGTGCCAGGCTTCCGTCTTGGTGTCTTGGCGAGTGGCAATAAGGAGCTTATCGCAAAACTCAAGCGCGAGGTGGCAATCTGGAATATCAACTCCTTTGGTGAGTTCTATATGCAGATTTACGAGAAGTATCATAAGGACTACCTCAAGGCGTGTGAGCTGTTCCGCGAGGAGCGCAAGCTCTTCTATGATGAGTTGCAGCAGATACCATACCTTCACGTCATCCCTTCGCAGGCCAACTACTTCCTCTGCGAGATTACCGAGGGTAGTCTCTCGGCACGAGAGCTTGCAGTACGCCTCCTCTCGGACCACGATATCTTGATTAAGGATTGCTCGCAGAAGGCAGCATTTAGAGGTCGCAACTATATACGTCTTGCGGTGCGTGACCGTAAGGATAACCACCGTCTTGTCGAGGCGCTAAAACTATATATCTAACGATGAAGAGAATTACCAACGAGGAGATTGTAGCTCTTAATATCTCACCAGAGAAGTGCGTGGAGTGGGTGCGCGAGGCCTTCATTATGAAGAGCGAGTGCCAGCTCCCTGCCAAGATGTCGGTACACCCTACGGGCAACGACTTCTTCACCACGATGCCTTGTCTTTTGCCAAAGGAGTATGGCCGTTTTGGTGTTAAGGTGGTGTCGCGTATCGTAGGTCGCGTGCCAGCCCTCAAGAGCGATATGATGCTCTTTGACTCAGTATCGGGAGAGCTTATGGCGTTGGTAGATTGCGACTGGATTACTGCGATGCGTACGGGTGCTGTGGCGACATTGGCGATAAAGACTCTGCGCTCGTCTGTGGCCAAGGAGTACGCCTTCATAGGCCTTGGAAGTACGGCACGTGCAACGCTCACCTGTCTGTTAGAGAGTTGCAAGCAGGAGCATCTAAATATCCGTCTCTTTAGATATAAGAATCAGGCCGAGAAGATTGTCGAGGAGTATGGCCACTACACAAATGCTACGTTTACTATCGTTGATGATGTCAAGGATTTGGTCGAGGGTGCCGATGTTGTGGTGTCGTGCATTACCGATGCAAGTGGTCTGTTGGTGGATGATGTAACGCTCTTCAAACCAGGAGTTTTGGTCGTTCCTGTTCACACTCGTGGCTTCCAGAACTGCGACACGGTATTCGATAAGGTCTATGCCGATGATACCGACCACGTTAAGGGCTTCCGCTACTTTGCGGAGTTTAAGGAGTACCACCAGATTGAGGAGGTGCTAAAGGGTGTCGACAGAGGCAGAACAAGCGATACGGAGCGTATTCTATCCTATAACATCGGCCTTGGCTTGCACGATGCTCTCTACGCCTCACGAATCTACGATATTCTGAAATAGCGAAAAAGCGTAGGGTTATGTATCGCCGAGTAGTGACACATTATGATAGATGTGCGATACTCTTTATTGTAGATTGCTCGCTTTCGATGCGCAACCTCACCCGTTTCGGAACAACCGAGATGTCAAAAATTGAGGTCGCTTCGCTCATCGTAAACCATATGATAGATGATCTTGTCGCGCGTGCTACGCGTGGCATAAATGTTCGTGACTATTATGATATAGGTGTTATCGGTTATTCGGGCTATGAGGCCTACTCGATGTTGCCAGGCGATGATACGGTCTTTAAGCGTGTTGTCCGCTTGGTGGAGGATAGCCCACAACCAAAGTACGTATATCTAAATTGTCAATCTGTGGATGGCGATATACGATCTATGCCCTACCTCATACACCCTTGGATAGAGCCTGAGGCATCGGGAGCATCACCTATGTACGATGCCTTTACGATGGCACGCAATGTCGCAAAGCAGTGGTGTAACGACCCGAGGAATAAGACAAGTTTTCCGCCCCTTATCTTCCATATTAGCGATGGTCTTCCGAGCGATGCTGATGATGTTGAGCTCAGGGCCATTGCCGAGGAGATAATGGCGCTCGGTATGCCTAAAGGCAAGTCGCTACTCTTTAATATCTATCTGGCGACGGCAGATGAGGGTGATTTGTCGATTGAGATATATCCCGAGTCACGCCTCTTCTATCCCTATGATAGCGAGCGAGAGTTTACCTTTACTCTCTCGAGCTTCCTCCCCGAACACCTGGAGAGTTATGTTTTCAGAACCCTCCGTCCCAATACGCGACCTCCATATCGTGCTACGGCGTTTAACACCTCACCCATATCGTTGCTTTCGATTATAAACGTCGGAACGATGCTCTATGAACCCTTTGTACCCGTAAAATATTAGTTAGAGTATGGATGTCTGCTCCTATCTGGCGTTTCGTAATTGTATAAGAAACCCCCACTTCCATCTGCGTACGATAGGTCATATGACCTTCGATGACTCTACGGTTGCTTGTACCGAGCATTTTGTGGAGTGCGTAGCTACGGCATTTGGTTGTAGCTATATGATTTATGCCCCTATTACGCTCGATGCCATCCACTATGCACGTCGCGCGATGTCGGCTTTCGAGACTACGTCGGGCGAGCTTGGTAGCTTTAAGATACTTCCCGAGGAGATGCTTCTCGATGGTATCTTTGCTTCGAGTTGTAGCCTTATTGTGGAGAGCCTCCCTGCAGGTACGCTGCTACGTGAGGCGCTCTACACCTTCTCGCGTGAGCATCTGCTCGAGGGACTTAAGGAACTTAAGCAGCGACTGTTTCGTAGTGGCATCTGTCATTTGAACCTCACGCTCGATAACATCATCGTTGATAACAACTATCGCTGGCATCCTATACGTTCGTTCTATGCCATAACGGGACAGCGCAAGGATTTGAAGGCTCTGAAGCATCTCGAGGAGCAGATTATGGAGTGCTCGTTACCCGAGTCGTTTGTCCCTACTCTTGGGCTTCTTGCGTCACGCAATGAGTTGGACTATCCAGGTAAGGTTCTGCCCCTTTGTGAGCGTCGCCGTAGGGTTATTACAGAGCGAGGTACGGGATTTTGTGATGAGAAAGGCGAGATGGTTATCGAGGATGTTTACCGCTCGGCAACAGACTTCTGCGAGGAGCGAAGTGTCGTGACGCTAAAGTCGGGACTTATGGGTGTGATAAACCGTCGCGGTGACTATATCGTAGAGCCTATATATGAGCGTATAAAGTTCGATACCACAACGGGTGACATCACAGCATACCAAGCCCTCGACATCCACCTTTTCGACTATCTCGGAAGGGCGAAATCTTTGGATTAATACCGCAGCGTTAACGTAGTTTGTGTGCGTGGAAGTGTGGAGTTACGAAGCGCACGAAGAAGAGCAGTGCCACGACAACGAACGCAGCACCTAATGTGTAGCAGTGTACATATCCCGCCTCGGAGATAGCACCTCCAACAAGCATACCACCTCCGATACCCACATCCCAACCCGTTAGGTATGTGGCATTTGCTGTTGCGCGACGTGAGTTTGGCGCAAGGTTGATAAAGAGGGTGTTGTATGCTGGGAACATCGTGCCGTAGCCATAACCAAAGAGGAACGCCGTAAGGAAGTAGGTGACATACGCTGCGGCGATGCTCCACGAGGCAACCGTAGAGAGTAGTGCCTCGCCACAAGCACCCAGAAAGGCGATGCAGATTCCCGTACGTATGGTTTCAGTCACAAAGCCCTTGTCGACACGCTTGCCAGAGTGTAGACGCGAGGAGATAAGTCCTGCTGCCATAACCGTAAAGAAGAGTCCTGCGTTGTGCGTGATACCCACCTCGCGGGCGTAGAGAGCCATATAGCTGGTTGTCATACCATAAGGCATCGCAAGGAGGAAGAAGGCGAAGCAGGCACGTATGCCCTCCTTGAGGAAGAATCGGTCGGCCGAGAGCTTGAAGTCGCTCTTCTCCAATATCTTACGTGGTGCGCGGACCAACGTCGCAAGGATAAGACCTATGGTTCCTGTAACCAACGATGTGAGGAATAGTAGGGTGTAGTTGCCCGACGAGATTACGAAGAGTCCCGCCATAGGGCCAAAGGCCATAGCGAGATTATTCGTAACGCCATAATATCCGAGGCCCTCGCCACGGCGTGACGATGGCATAACATCAATCACAAGGGTGTTGCCCGCCGTAGTGAGCATACCAAACGAGAAGCCGTGGAAGATACGCAATAGGATAAAGAGGGCAAGAGTCTGCGTAATGAAGAAGTAACCTAAAAACGAGGATACGAATACGGCATAAGCGGCTATATATACGCTTTTGCGCGGTAGGGTATCGGCAACAAAACCTGCTAAAGGCCTGACGCTCAACACCGCAATCACGTAGCACGACAACACTACGCCTACCAATGCCTGACTAATGCCAAATGTATCCTTGAGGTACAACGGTAGTGTCGGCACAAGGATAAAGAACGAGAACGACATCATAAATGCCGAGATACAGACAAAGACATAGTCGCGTGTCCAAAGCCTATCCTTTACTTCCGTTGCCATAACCACTCTTATTTTATGTTTCTATTGTAGTTGTTGTTACTCCTCGAGAAGCTCCCTTACAATCTGCTGCATCTCGGGATATTGCGCCTCCATACTCTCAAGGAGCTTATACTGCGCGTGGGTACGCACCAGGTTATGCTCCGCATAGCGCGTCTTGTAGTAGGTGTCGCCATCAATGTAGTCCATCAGGAAGCGAAGCACCTGCTCGAAGGTGATGTAGAGCGCCGAAAAGGCAAGCCACTCCCTCTCCGTCGTGGTCATCGTAGCCTTGCGCTCCGAGAGGTAACCCGCGGCGTAGGCTCTAAATATCTCAACGTCCATCGCGACGTTGTCGATGTTCTGGTCATCCTCGGCTCCCGTATTTGTGTAGGAGCGGATGGCATCGCCAAAGTCGTTAAGCGCGGTGCTACTCATAACCGTATCCAAATCGATGACGCACAATACGTTATCCTCCTTGTCAAAGAGTATGTTGCTCAACTTGGTGTCGTTATGCGTAACGCGCATTGGCAGTTCGCCACTCTCGACCATCGCCCAGAAACCGAGCATCTTCTCGCGGCGCGACTCTATCCACTCAATCTCCCTGCAAAGTGAGGCCTTGCGTCCCGCCTTATCCTCCTTTAGTGCCTTGTCCCACTGCTCGAAGCGCCAGCGGATGTTGTGGAAACCCTTGATAACCTCATAAAGTGGCTCGCTAAAGTCCGCCAAAAGAGCTTGAAATTTGCCTATGCCCTTACCGCCCATATATGCAAGATGTGGGGTGTTGGCAGCATCGTGCGTAACAGAGCCCTCGATAAACTTACACACTGCCCAGAAGTTCTCCGCATCGTGGTAGCAGAGCGCACCCTCCTTCGTAGGCACTACGGTAAGCACCTCACGCTCGGGGTTGCCACCCGCTTCAGTGACCTTCGCCTTGAGGTGTGAGGTCACACGCGCGATGTTATCCATCATCCTCTCCACATTGGGGAAAATGGCGTGGTTCTTACGCTGAAGAATGTAGTTCGTCGCATCGCCAACGGTGGTTACGATGTAGGTGTCGTTGATAAAACCCTCGCCAAGAGGCTTTATATCCATCACCTCGCCCTCCAACGCAAAGCGCTCGGCAATGGAGCGTAGTGTAGTCATATTACTCTGCAAAATAGAATGTTAGACCATCAATCTTATCCCAATCGCCACGTGTGAAATCTGGAATCTTAACAGGCTTGCTACCATTCTCAATCGAGATACGTGTAAGCTCGCCCATTGCGCTCCACTCCGCAGCATCGTAGACATCCATATCAAGTGGCAGACCATTGCGTAGGCAGTAGACAAGGCGGTAATCCATAATGAAGTCCATACCTCCGTGGCCACCAACGCCCATCGAGTAGTCCTGCAAAGGCACACCATTTATAAGCTGCTTCTGCACAGGGTGCTTGTAGAGGGCCATCATCTCCGCAGCGACGCTCTGTGGCGCGAAGGTGTGGTGGTCCAAGGCCTCGATATCAGGCATTCCATTCTCATCCGTAGCTACGCTCTGGAGCTGGTCGAGCTTGAAGGTGAAGCCCGCAACGGGATACTTATTCGCAAAACCCTCGGTGCCAACAAGCTGATACATACGGCTATAAGGGCGTGGTGTCATAACGTTATGCTGCATATCAATAGTGCAGCCGTTGTGTGTGCGGATGAGGGTGTTAATCTGGTCACCCTGCTTACACTCTGCCTCGCCCATAATCTCCTGTGTGAGCTTCGCGCCGTTTATGGACTTCGTAGACATCGAAACAAGGATGTCGAGTTTATCACCGCGGTGGATGTTCAGCGCCTGACAGTTAGGGCCAATGCCGTGTGTAGCGTAGATGTCGCCGTTGTGTGCCTGGTTATACTCCAAGCGCCAGTTATCGGCATAGTGTCGCCAGTATGGCTCAAGGTTGTGGATATATGCACCCTCGGTGTGGATAATCTCACCGAAGACTCCCGAGTGTGCCATATTCAATGTCGTAAGCTCAAAGTGGTCGTAGCAGCAGTTCTCCAAGATTGTGCAGTGTACCTTGTTGCGCTCCGCAGCATCTACCAACGCCCAGCACTCGGCAACGGTGTTGGCACTTGGCACCTCAATTGCCACGTGCTTGCCGTGGTTCATAGCATATACCGCCACCTCGACGTGCAGCTGCCACGGTGTTGCGATGTAGACAAGGTCGATATCCTCGCTCTCGCACAACGCCTTATAACCCTCATCGCCGCTATATACCTTTGCCTCGGGCATACCAGCATTCGCAAGGTATACCTGACAGCGCTCCGCACGCTCGGCGTACTTGTCGCAGAGGCCGTTGATAGCCACACCCTCGATACGTGAGAAGCGGTCAACGGCATCGGGACCACGCATACCAAGACCTACGAAGCCTACACGTACGGTCTCCAGAGGCTCGGCACGAAACTCGAGCATACTCTGCTGCGAAGGGCTTCGCTCTGGCTCATCGAGGTGAATCACACCATCAATGATGCGATAGTTGACGCTGGCCTTAAAAAGACTCTTATTCTCACCGAGGTGCGCCATAACGCATACCACTACGAGAACTACGGCAATAAAGAGAGTGCCGACAATGGTTTTTCTATTCTTCATATTTTTAAGTTTTGTTAGTTCTATATCAATCGACGTGTTGTCGTGTTGGGGGTAAGGCGGAGGTTTTGCAGGTCCGTTCCCTCAATAACCACCACGCCTGGTCGCTTACCCACCTCAAAGCTGCCCTTCTCCTTCTCGATGCCAAGAGCCACAGCACCGTTGAGTGTCGCCCACGTAAGGAGTTTGTTGAGGGGTGTTGGGGCAATGTCGCCAAGTTGGCGGAGGTTATCAATCATCGAGAGCGAGCGTGCCGAAGCCAGCGAGTCGGTGCCTACGGCAATCTTTGCCCCCATCTCGCGGAGCATCGCAACAGGAGGCGTAAGATGCGAGATGTAGCGATTCGACTCTGGGCATAGCACCCACGTAGCACTTTGCGTGTGGCTCTCAATCAGCGCGACATCCTCCTTTGTGGCGCGTGTGGCGTGAACAAGAAGCATAGCCCTATCGTGAGGCGTACTCTGAACCACACGTCTTGCTGGTGAGCCGTAGCCGAGGAAGTCACACTCCCATCCCATACGCTCGTACCACGCCCAAAGCGAGCCGCAACCCCTATATAGTTCCGACTCATCATCGCTCTCCAACAGGTGAATCGAGAGTAGTCCCTCGCCCTTGCATAGCTCCTTAAAAGGTGCATCCTGAAGCGAGTAGGTGGAGTGTGGCGTTGCCGAGGAGTTCGTGTGGCGTGTGGCCAAGGCTTGAGTCTAGGTGGTTGATGTATTGTTCAGTCCAAAGTGCTCAAACATAGTGTGATACTCTATATTTGAGCGCTCCTTAACCTCCATTATAAGTTCGTCGTTGGCGATATCTGCTACGGCCTCCACACCCTCTGCCCACATCCTTGCATCGGCAACCGAAGCGGCGTGGATACGCTCCTCGGGGGTGAAGTTATTACGCACCTGACCTATGGCACGTGCGAAGCCAGCAAAGCCACTACCCTCGGCAATCTCTCCTCGAAGATAGGATAACTCAAGGTGGCAATGGGCATTTACCATACCTGGAATAAGGATGCCAGGGTAGAACTCAACGCTTGCCATAGAGTCCAACGAGGTTGTGTGGATGACATTGAGAATCACGCCATTATCATCCAACTCTATAACGATATCACGTTGTAGCGCTCCGTTAATTAGTGCGTAGTGTGAGGCTATCCTTCTCATAGTGCAGCGAATCTGTAGCAATAGTATCTATCTCGGCCTCCGCAACGTCCACCGTGTCGCGCGTAAACGAGGTCATAAGGTCGTGGTTGAAGAGGCGGATGTCGAGCTGACGGCGATAGAGGCTATCTACGCTCTGCTCGGTAGGCAGCACACGCACCACCTTGAAGTCTGTGATGGTGATATCTGGCTCCTTCGCCTCCTCGGTACGAGGGTGGTAGAACATATTGATATATAGCTCGCGGTGTATGGTATCGGTTGTAAACTTTCGCGTGTACTTACTCTCACGATAGCGGCTGAGCATCATCGTGTGGCGCATCAGCTGGTCCGAGTCGCGGTTTATGAGGTAGGCCTCGACACGTGAGTTACGATTCTCATCGAGGGTGTCGATAAGGTATGTGAACGACACGGTGTACTCCGCAGGCACAAGGTCGGTGATGGTGATGCGTAGCTTCGATGAGTCACGAAGATTCTTAACGCGAATCAGCGAGTCGGAGTAGACCGTACGTGTATATTCACGCTTGGCGATGTTGTCGATGGTATCAAGCACCACAATCTTACGCTGCTCAACCTTCGACTCCTCGCTAAGGCGCTGGTTTACCTCATACATAAGGTCCGAGAGCATCGCACTCTTACGCTCCGAGAAGCCCATAATCGTATGGTGCAAATCCTCGATAGTATATCCATAGCGCTCAAAGATAGGCTCGTAGATGTAGAGCGAATCGTCGTTGATGTTTGCCTCCTCGAGATATGCGTTGGCAAGATAGGCATCGTGGATGATATTCTTGAGGACATCATCGGGAATAACCCTCGGGCCTGAGCAGGCGATAGCACCTATCAGCAGCACGATGGTGGCAACACTCGATGCGATGCGTTTTGAGAAGTTTCTTATCATATTTAGTACTCTATTTTACTCTTTGAGGCGTGTGCGTACCGTTGCCCACGAGACTATCGTGCCTATGACAATGACAATCACAACGATAAGCGCCACATCCCATAGGTTGAGGTTTACGGGGTAGCCATTTAGGAAGCTGTCGCCAGGAATCTTCACCCACTTAAAGTGTTGTTGCAGAAGCGCTATGGCGCAGCCTATGATTGTGCCAAGAAGCGAGCCTGCTGCGGTAAGAAGCACTCCCTCACCCACGAAGATGTTGTTTATGAGGCTTCGCTTAGCACCTAACGCACGTAGCGTTTGGATGTCGCGCTGCTTCTCGGTGATAAGCATTATGACGGCACCTACGATGGAGAAGGTAGCAACGAGGATTATCAACGCTCCGATAAGCACTATGGCATACTTCTCCATACGGAGTATTGCGTTTATCGAGGCGTTCTTCTCGGCACGTGTGACGGCCTTATACTCCTCGCCCACGATACTCTCTATCTCTGCGGCAACCCTACGTGCATCACAGCCCTCGGCAGTTCTGATAGCTATTGCCGAGACGCGGTCGTTATAGTTTAGAAGCCTCTGCACACGTCCCAACTCGGCAATGGCAAGCGTAGTGCTGATGTCGTTATTGCCATTTACCGCACCTCCGAGGTGGGTTGTCATACGAGAGATGCCACTCATTGGCAGCAGCGTAGATATCTGCTTGCGGTTTAGAGCATACAACTCTATCTCAGTGCCGATGCCATAAGCTCCGAGGTCGGAACATAGCGAGGTGCCGAGGAGAATGTCGCCCGAGAATATAGACTCCAGGCTTCCCGCCTCAACAAGTGGTGCTACATCCATAACCTCGAAGTAGCTGCGGTCGACACCACGAAGCTCCAGCGTCACGCGACGACCTGCCGACGAGGCCATTATGCTCTGCTCAATGTAGGGTGCAATAGCCTCCACACCCTCGATATTAGCAATCTGCGCGGTATCCACCTCCTCGCAGCGGAGTGTCTGGCCACGGCGTGCCACAACCTCTATATCTGCGTCGATGGCACTCTCGAGTTTTGCGACGGTCTCGGATAGTCCATCGAATACCGCAACGAGGATTATCATTGCGGCAGTAGGCACCGCAACGGCTATGAGGCTCACCCACGCAATGATGTTTATCACCGAGTGTGACTTCGGTGAAAACATATACCTTCGCGCAAACTTACCCCACAACATAATAGCCGTTATTTATTGTTGTAACCCCATCTATTTTAGGAGGTTGTCGATATTCTCGATATACTCCAACGAGTCGTCGATAAACCACTCCAACTCTGGAACAATCTTGAGCTGGTTGCGGATACGTGCGCCGAGGAGCTTGCGGACATACCAGCTCTTCTCCTTGATAGCCTCGAGCAACGCCGCGCTACGCTCAAATGGGAAGATACTGATGTAGAGCTTTGCGTAGGCCAAATCGGGTGATACGCGTACGGTAGTCACCGTAACGAGTGAGCCACGGATGGTATCTGCCATCTCCTTCTGCAAAATCTCGGCGATGTCGCGCTGAATCTGTCGAGCAATCTTCTGCTGTCTTGTAGAATCCATAATTTATAAGTTTTTTAGTTATTATTATCTACGTGTTTGGTTCATATTTGGGCGGCCTCCTGGAGCTCCCTGTGCATTCTGACCACCCTGCGCGCCGTTAGCACCTGTCTGCGCCGAGAAGTTAAAGGTTCTGAGTCCCTTCTCTTTCTTTGGTCTTACCACAAACCACTCGTCGAAGCCTCGCTTATTAAAGCGCCAACCGAGAGTTAGTGAGAAGCTGAGGTTGTCGATAGGTGAACGCATAGGGGTGTAGCTAAATGGGTTCTCGTAGCCATCCGTAGTGTTTGAGTAGTATTTATTGCGGTTCTTCAGGATATCCGAGTAACCGAAGTCGTACTTCGCCTTGAAGCCTATCTCCACCTGACCAAAGAGAAGTGCGAAACCTGCACCACCCGAGAGTCCATATCCGAAGCGGTTGTCGCGCGGAATCTTCCAGTTGTAGACGCCTCCTGGGCGCTCGTCATTCTGATAGGAGTAGCTCGACGAGAAGTTGTAGCTAAATACTACGGCCGCCTCCACAAAGAGTCGCAAGCGGTTTTTAGCGAGGTAGAAGTGTGGCTGCCACACCAGCGGAAGCATCACAGTGCTAATCTTACGGTGGTAGAACTCATAGCGTCGAATCTCCTTAAAGTCGCCCGTATCGCCAATAGGTATCCACGAAGAGGTGTATCGCCAGCCCATATTATAGGCACGCTCTCGATACTCAAGGTCGATACCCACAGCACCTACGAAGCGGGGCTTATCGCTATAATAGCGCCACGCAATGCCATAGTTCTCGCAGTTCCACGTCCAAGATGTCTCCTGCGCGGGGTAGAAGCGGGCATAAGAGGCTCCCGTACCTCCCACAAAGGTGAGGGTATGCTGCGCCGAGGCCTGCTGGCTACAGAGTGTTATGACGATGGTCAGTACCATCGCAAAGAGTAGTCGTATGTTCTTAATTCTCCTCATTTCGAAACTTTTATAACGCACAGAATTAGCGTCTTAAATTACCCATTCCTCCAGCCATAGAGCCGGTATTTGTGTTGCTGCGAAGACCTCCAGCACCGCCACCGCCGCCGAGGCCACCAAGACCACCGCCGAGGCCGCCACCCATACCTCCGAGGCCCATACCAGAGTTCTGGTTGTTGTTCCTACTCTTGGCTGCCTCCTGACGCTTCTTGGCCTCATCTATGGCGAGCTTCTTAAGGCGCTCATCCTCGCGGTCGTCGAGCATCTTAACCAACGCCTCCATAGTCATCGGAGCAAAGAGCTGGTCCATATCCACCTCGATGTCGAACTCCCAATTCTCCTTCGTGGTGATAATCTCCGTGCCATCCTCGTTCTTGAAAATCTCGGTGCGCTCGGGCTGACGCATCAACACCATATCGCCCGTATCCCACTTGCCGTTGCCGTTCATATCCTCCACAACGCGGAGCATAACCTCGCCAGGCGAGATGTAGTCCACTACATACTTGCCCGCCTCGACATTGCGAATCTCGCGGAGCATCTGGCCTCGGGCATTTGTAACCTGAAGGATATACTGCACGTCGGTGCGCTTGCTTCGAATGTCGATGTTGAGGATAGCAAACTTCTCGGGGTCCGCAGCCGTATAGTTATACTTCAGCGTGTCGTTACTCTCTCTTGCCAAGTTCTCGAATACGCCCGCAGGGATAGTAAACTCATACTTCGCCTTTGGAGTCCAGTCGATGTGCAACTTATACTTTCGGCGGTTGAGCGTATCCTGCACAAAGTGGAAGGGAACATCCTGCGCCTCGGTAATCTCCTCCGAGGTCATCTTAAGCGTAACCAGCGTAGAGTCGAACTTCGTAAGTGGATAATCGAACTCCATCTCGATAGCCTTATGCTTATGGAACTCACCAGAGGTTGGCATCGTAACTTTAAATGGGTTCTCCTTCTCTGGCTCTACCCACTCCTCGCCATTTTTGATAGCCTTCTCGCGCTCCTTCTCCTGCTTCTCACGCTCCTCGCGCTCCTCCTTCGACTCAACCTTCACCCATCCGAGGCGTAGCTTATCAGTCGTCTCAACAAGCTCGTTGATGGAGTCGTGCTTGATGTATCGAATCTCACCATAGATGGTGTCGGGAAGCTCCTCGGGAGCAAGGTCAAACCACAAGGCTACGGTATCGCGGTTGGTGTTCTGCGGATCGTAGATAACCTTATCCTCGGGGATAGAGTCGAACTTTATGGATAGCACCTCGGGATTTGGGGCTCCGAAGTAGAGCATCGCCTTATGGCGGTTGAGACGCTCGTGACCTGTAAGCGTATGGCGAGCAAAGCGACGATCCATAAACATACGGAAGTAGAGCTGTGGCTCGGCCGAAGGGTAGTGACGTAATGAGTCGTACCAGATGGTAAAGCCTGGCATCGTAGCGGGGTTATATACGCTATCAAGGAAGCCAATCTGGTCTACCGAAGGCTCATACTCCATATTGTTGTTCGTATCCTCGAAGGCGTAGATGCGATAGTTCACAGGCTTGAGGTTCTGCGCAATGAAGATACCGTTCTTCTCGGCGCGTGCGATAACCTGTGGCTTATACTTAAACATCGTAGAGTCCCAATCCTTTGGCTGCTCCACCGAGTCGGCAATGAAGAAGTAGATGAACGACTTACTTACCGAGTCAGCCTTATAGGAGTCTGCCGTATAGCCCGACATATACATCGAATCGACGGTGTCGCCTGTCGAGAAGACATAGCGCATAGCGTGGAGAGGGTTACCCTCGTTGTTATCGGCAATAGAGGCTCCGAAGTTAATGGCATAGGTGGTGTTAGGACGTAGCGTATCCTTCATCGTAACCACGATGCCACGGCCACGACGCACTACCGTAGGTTTCTTCTTCATCGCTGGCGAGGTGTAAAGCTCCTTCTGCAAATCCTTAATCTGGACATACTCGTTGAACTCCACGTATATCTTTGGGTGGCGCAACGTGTCGATGTTGGTAGAGAAGTTATCGGGGTCCATAAAGACAATAACCGGAGGAATAGTATCCTTCGGACCTCCCGTAGGTGCCATTGTCGAGGCACACTTCGTAAGTAGCGCAGCACCAAAAAGCAACACTATCGCTACGGATATAAACTTCGTAACTCTTCTGGAAATATCTCTTGTCTTACTCATTTTCCTTCGCTTTAACTCTTATTATAGCTCCTCGTTGCCGATTGGTGCCAATGGATTGCGCTCCTCATCAGGGAATGGGTTTGTGAATATCCAGCCATTTGCCGAGCCTGACTTCTTGTGAGCATATAGATGTAGCTGTGTATAGACCACAGGAAGATTTATCGGCGTGTCGTAGAGGCGTGCGGCGTAAATCTTGTTTGTCTTATCCACAATCACCAAGAAGAAGCACTCTCCGTCCCACAAATCGTAGCTTACCTGATACTCTGCCGCAGAGTCATAGTTGGCATAGAGCGTAGGTTCGGTCATCTGCTCCGCGTTATTGTCGGAGTTTGTGATGCGGTGGTTGAGGGCATCCTCCCACGATGATACCTCCCACTTCGAGCCCTTCTTAACCTCAAAGGCATAGCCCTCCACATCGGAGGTGGTAGGAAGTATAGGGTCCTTGGCAACATTCTGCGACCACAGCTGAATAAGCATACACGTACCCTGCTTCTCCTCTTTGAAGCAGCCAACGAGGCATAGGGCAGCAACGCATACAGCAAATATTGTTGTTATATATCTCATATCTCTCAAAAGTTTCGAAGTGCGTCGAGCATCTCGCGTGGCGTATGCTCAAGGGCTGGGTGTCGGCGCTCGGGGGCTATCTCCGCCACAGGGCGTAGGGCATACTCCCTCTCGTCCAAAAAGTGGTAGGGAATAGTAAGCCTCTCATCCGAGAACGTCTCCTCGCCATAAAAAATTATATCAATGTCGATGGGACGTGAGGCATAAGCCTCGCCCATAGCGCTTTTTACTACATTCTCCTGCTCGCGGTCACGTCCCAAGAGTGCCTCAATGAGGTTTATGCGACGTAGCACCTCATAGGCATCGGCGGTTGTCGAGAGCTCCACCGCGCGATTCACAAACTCTCGCTCCGAGGTGAACCCATAGGCCACCGAGCGATACTCCGCCGAGCATTTTACAACCTCGCCTACGGAGTTGTGGAGGATGGTGATGGCACGCTCGACAATCTGCGCTGCATCAACATCGTTAGACCCTAACAACAGTATGACACTCGTCTGGCTCATTATTGTAGGCGGTTAATCTGCTTCGACACTGCGAGTGCGAAGTGTGTGAATACTATACGTGGTGAGCCATTCTGCTGAATCTGTAACATAGCACGCTCTATCTCCTCGACCAAAATCTCGATGTTCTGGTTGCCGATAAATGGTGCGAACTTCGTGCAGAAGGCTCGCTCCTCACCCCAAAGGTAGCTTATCGTGCCGAGGCCTGCGTGAAGCATATAACTCTCGCGGAGAAGGCGTACGGCGTGGAGGAAGAACTGACGCTGTCCCTCGCGTGTGAGAGCCGCGATGTCATCAGCCCACTCAAAAAGCTCGAGGTGCTTATCGTTGTAGCTGAGGCGCATAAGGCGTGTGAATAGCTCGAACGACTGTGCGCGCGTTTCATCGGTCTCGCCACGCAGAAGCTCACGAAGCTCCAGTATCGAGCCTCCCGCCAAGCGTGCGATGTTGTGCGCCTCGTCCTGTGGCTTACCCTCGCGTAGGGCAACGCGCTCCAACGTAGCAACGTCGATACGTCCTACCGACACCTCCTGCGTACGTGAGGTGATGGTCTGCAGAAGCAACTCGGGATGCTCCGACACAAGGATAAAGAGTGTCTTATCCCAAGGCTCCTCAAGAATCTTGAGAATCTTATTCGCAGCCTCCTGATTCATCGCCTCGGGGAGCCAGATTATCATAGCCTTATACTCCGAAGAGTAGCTCTTGAACTGAAGTTTGCGGATTATCTCCTCCGACTCCTTGGCCGAGATAAGGCCCTTCATCGTCTTACCGAGGTCGAGGTCGGCGTACCACTCATCGGCCGAGAAGATACCTCCGTTACGCTGCCAGATGTCGCGCCACTTCTCGATAAACATATCGCTGATAACAGCCTCACCAGCTTTCTTCTCGCGCTTGTTTACGGGGAAGACCATATGTAGGTCGGGGTGAGCAAGAGCCTCAATCTGTCGGCACGAAGGGCACTCACCACACGAGTCACCATCGTGGCGGTTAGGGCAGAAGAGGTACTGCACGTATGCCAAAGCAAGGGGCAACGAGCCATAACCCGCATCGCCCGTAAAGAGTTGCGCGTGGCTGACACGTCCAGCATCTATCTGCGCCTTAAGACGCGCCTTAAGACCATCGTGACCTATGATATCTGCAAATTTCATTATACTCTCTTTCCTAAAAATTTACCCAAAATGCTCTGCACAAGAGCCTTGATGTCTATCTTCTCGCGCCATACGGCATAGCATATCGCAGCCATAAAGAGGATGATGTTGAGGCCCATATTTAGTGGTGCATCCCATTGTGGGAGATTTCTCGATATGAGGTAGACAAC
>JAEIGA010007354.1_pt1 | contig 16744 bp, 11 predicted proteins | sample 9270691 | NCBI WGS metagenome assembly JAEIGA01 (sample SAMN17057246, study PRJNA624740) | gut metagenome | biome: biome; isolation source: fecal sample | host: Bos grunniens | place: China: Xizang | collected 2019
CCAGATTGTCTGTGGCAAGCACCAAGAGTGGAAGGATGGCAAATATGAGGATACCGACCGCGACTACGTCATCAACGACACCGACCCCTTGTGGACAAGCAAGCCCAGCGAGATCAGCGAGGAGCAGTACAAGGAGTTCTACTCGGAGCTCTACCCCACCTCGGAGGAGCCCCTGTTCAGCATCCACCTGAACATCGACTACCCCTTCAACCTCACGGGTATCCTCTATTTCCCCAAGATTCGCAACAACTTCGAGGTGCAGAAAAACCGCATCCAGCTCTACTGCAACCAAGTATATGTTACCGACTCGGTGGAGGGTATCGTTCCCGAGTACCTCACCCTGCTCCACGGTGTGATTGACTCGCCCGACATCCCCCTGAACGTATCTCGCAGCTACTTGCAGAGCGACAGCAATGTGAAGAAAATCTCCTCCTACATCACCCGCAAGGTGGGCGATAGGTTGCAGGAACTCTTTGGCACTATGCGCCCCGAGTTTGAGAGCAAGTGGGACGACTTGAAGATCTTCATCGAGTATGGCATCGTGACCGACGAGAAGTTTGCCGAGAAGGCCAAAGGTTTCACACTGCTGAAAAATAGCGAGGGTAAGTACTTCACCCCCGAGGAGTATCGCACACTCACAACCGACAACCAGACCGACAAAAACGGCAACCTCATCTGGCTCTACACCGACTCCGTGGAGGATAAGTTCTCCTTTGTGGAGGCTGCCAAGGCGAAGGGCTACGACATCCTCGTTATGGATGGTCCTCTGGATGGTCACTTCATCAACTATTTCGAGAGCAAGAACGAGAAGTGCCGCTTTGTGCGTGTGGACTCCAATGTCATCGAGAAACTCATCGAGAAGGAGAACAACCTCACTCTCGCACTCTCCACCGAGCAGCAGGAGATGCTCCGCCCCGTATTTGAGAGCCAGCTTCCCGTCGAGGAGAAGATCCACTACAACATCTCCTTCGAGGCTATGGCCTCCGACGAAGACCCCGTAACCATCACCCGCGATGAGTTTATGCGTCGTATGAAGGAGATGGCACAGGTGAGCGGTGGCGGTATGAGCCAATTCTATGCCCAGATGCCCGACAGCTACACCATTGCCATCAACGGCAACCACCCCCTCGTTGCGGAGATTTTGGGCGATGTAGAGAGAGCTTGCGGCGACAAAGTAGCCTCAACCGACAAGAAGGTGCAGAGCCTCGAAAGCCAGCTCGCAACGCTCAACACCCTCGTGAAAGATAAGAAAGACGATGAACTCTCCCCCGAGGAGCGCACACAGCGTGACGACTTGGAGCGCAAGATCTCCGACCTGCGTGCCCAGCGCACCGACCTGTTGCGTGAGGAGGGTGGCAAGAATGTGCTTGTCAAACAGCTCATCGACCTTGCCCTTCTCTCCAACGGAATGTTGAAGGGCGAAAGCCTCGCCGCCTTCATCCGTCGCAGCGTGAAGCTCATTCACAAATAACAAAAGAAAGACTCTCGACTTAAATCGAGAGTCTTTCTTTCTAATGAGTAATTGAGTATAGAGTAGTTATTGGGGTGTTTTGCAACTCTTGGTAAAAAACACCCCAATTGCTATTTACTAATTTTATTAAACATTTCCCACAGCACCACGCCGCCCGTAACGGCAACATTCAGCGAATGTTTGGTGCCCACCTGTGGGATTTCGAGCGCGAGGTCACACACATCCACAACCTCCTGCGCCACGCCCTCCACCTCATTACCAAAGACGAGAGCATATTTTTCGCCCGCCTCGGGGCAGAACTCTCCGAGCTTCACCGAGCCTTCGACCTGCTCCACAGCGACAATCCGATAGCCCTCCTCACGGAGCGTTGCGACCGCCTGCAAGGTGTCGTCGAAACCCCTCCAAGCCACCGTCATTTCGGCACCGAGCGCCGTCTTGTGTATCTCCTTCTGGGGAGGTCGTGCGGTGATGCCACAGAGGACTATACCACCCATACCGAAGGCATCCGCCGTGCGGAAGAATGCACCCACATTGCCTGCCGAGCGCACATTGTCGAGCACCGCCACAACGGGTAACTTATCCATCGCTCTGAACTCCTCAACCGTGAGTCGCCCCATCTGCTCCTGTGTAAGTTTTTGCATAATCTACTTGCGACTTTTCATAAAAAGTCGCCCATTTTTTTAAGACTGACTTTGCTATACCTCAAATAACTACTCCTTATTATTATCCACCCTCTTCACTACTCTCTGGTAGATGACAAGTGCCACGGCTGCCACAACAGCGATACCGGCAAAGTAGTACCAGATGTAGTGGGCATTGGCCGAAGCTGCGAGCCACTCCTCGTGTGTGGCAAAGCGTGCTGGATCGGGGCAGTATTTGTCCAAGAGCCAACCCGACATCGCAAAACCCACGAGGGTCGATACAAACGACTCCAACTGTGCAAAGCCCAGATACATACCCTCCTCACCTTTGGGCGCTTGGAGCGAGAAATACTCCAAGTAGCGGGGCGAGATGAGGGCCTCGGCAAGCGCCTGCACGCAGATGCCGCAGAGCATCATAAAGACTACGGGGTGGAGTCCCAAGATGGGCTCCGAGAAGAAGTGTCCCGACGACATAATGAGTGCCGAGATGGGGATGATACACATACCACACATCATCGAGAAGAGTGCCGTGCGTTTGCTCAGAAGGCGCGTGATTCCATTTACCGTGAGGATTACAATCAGGGGGTTGAGCATCGTGTACCAACCGATGGTGCTCGCCTCACCCGCAAGGCGGATGACATACTTGGGCATAGTGGCATAGAGCTGGTAATATACCGTCCAGAAACCGCTGGCAATCAGGATGAGAGCCACAAGCCTACCATTCTGACAGAGTTTGCCAAAGGAGCGGAATATGCCACCCATACTCTTCGACTTATCGGGCTGTGCCTTGTCGCTACGATAGAAGATATAGATAGCCACAAGTGCCAAGAGGGTCATAGCCACCGAGAACCAGTTGAGATAGATCAGGCCGCTATCGCCCATCGAGCGACGCAGGGGGTCGATGATGAACTTGCCCGAGAAGGAACCGATATTGATCATCGCATAGAAAATCGCAAAGCCCTGTGCCCTATTCTTCTCGTCAGTCTCCTTGGCCACACTGCCACTGATGATACCCTTGATGAAGGAGCCACCGACCACCAAGATTACCAAGATGGGGACAATCAGGAAGCGATAGCCACTCGTGGGAAGTCCCGTAAAGAGGGTCCTATCGCCATACTCCACCAAGCCGGCAGCCTCCACGCCCGTAGGCAGGAGCGCCAAGCCCGCATAGCCCACCGTCAGCAACGAGAAGGCCAAAAGCATAGCCTTACGGAAGCCGATACGGTCGGCGTATGCACCCGTAAAAGGTGGCAGGAAGTAGAGCAGCGAGGCATAAAGACCGCTGATGATACCCGCCTCGATGTCCGAGAATCCCAAGATATTGCTCAAATAGAGCGTGATAACCACAAAGACACCGTAGTATGCTGCCCTCTCGAACAGCTCCGCCATATTGGCCACCCAAAATGCCCTGCTAAATTTTGTTTTTTCCATTTTTTTCTTTTTTTCGCAACTTTTTGAAAAAGATGCACCAAAAACTTTTGGCGAAAAACTGCGTTTTTCTTCTATTACTTTGCTACGCCTTAAAGATATTATGGCTGCTCGCTATTTTACGATACGGGTACCGCAGGTGGGATCGCCAAGACAAGCCGCATCGGTAATGATGCACTCGCCACCGCAGTTCTCCACAAAGTGTACGGCTGCACGAATCTTGGGAGCCATCGAGCCCTCGGCAAAGTGTCCCTCTGCGAGGTATTGTTTGGCCTCCGCAACGGTAATCCTATCGAGCCTCTTCTCCTCGGGGGTGTTGAAGTGGAGGCACACTTTCTCGATGTCGGTGAGGATGTAGAACTCATCGGCACCCACAGCCACAGCCGTAACAGCCAACGCCAAATCCTTGTCGATAACGGCCTCCAAGCCCTGCCACTTGCCATCCTTGTTCACAACGGCAACGCCACCGCCACCTACGGCAACAACGATGTTACCCGCATCGGCAAGCATCTTCACGAGCTCCACATTGTGGACAGCGATAGGCTTGGGCGAAGCCACAACCTTACGCCAGCCACCACGTTTTGCATCGCAGTGATAGGTATCACCCTTCTCGGCAGCGAGCTTCTTGGCCTCCTCCTCGGTGAAGTAGGGGCCGATGGGTTTGGTGGGGTTCTTAAATGCGGGATCATTCTCATCCACAACCACCTGCGAGAGGAGCGTCACAACGCCACGCTCGATGCCCTTCTCGGCCATCATATTTCTCATTCCACACTCAATCATATATCCGAGCGAACCCTGTGTTTCGGCCACACAGAAGTCCAGGGGCATAGCCTCCACGTCGGAGAGCCTCCTGCCTGCCTCGTGCTGCAAGAGCACATTGCCCACCTGTGGTCCATTACCGTGACCTATAATCATACGCACGCCGCTACGAGTAAGTCCTTCGAGGGTTGCGCAAATCTGTGCTACATTCTCTTTCTGTGCGGCATAGTCCACACCACCACCTTTACGAAGCAGTGCATTGCCACCAAACGCCATTACGACAAGTTTTTCCATGGTAAATTTTACTCTTTTCTCTTTTTTAGGTTATTGTTTTTTGTATTTATCTATCAATTTTTCCACCAGCAGGGGCGTACCCTCCGCCGAACGTGCGGGTATATACTCCGCCAAGTTGCGTATGCCGTGGCCGGCGGGCAGGTGGGGATCCACAAGGTAGACCGGCACCTCGGGGCGCACATATCTCACAAGCGATGCTGCCGGATAGACCGCCAGCGAGGAGCCCACGACAACCATCACATCGGCTTCCCCTGCTATCCTCACAGCCTCATCGAACATCGGCACCGACTCGCCAAAGAAGACAATGTGGGGACGCAGAAGTGCCCCATCGGGAGCCCTATCCTCCAATCTCTGCTCCCACCCCCCGATGGGGACGATAAGGTCAGGATTGCGCTCGCTACGCAGTTTCATAACCTCACCGTGGAGGTGAAGCACATTCGTCGAGCCCGCCCTCTCGTGGAGGTTGTCGATATTTTGTGTTATGACCGTCACGTCGAAGTGCTCTTCGAGCGAGGCTATGGCATAGTGTCCCGCATTGGGCTCCTTGGACAAGACCTCGCGACGGCGCATATTGTAGAACTCCACAACCTGCGCCCTATTGCGCACCAGCGCCTCGGGAGTGCAGACATCCTCAATGCGGTAGGAGGCCCACAAACCATCGCTGTCGCGGAATGTTGCGATGCCACTATCGGCACTCACACCCGCACCCGTGAAGACCACTATACGTTTTCTCTCCGTCATAACGCCACCTCTTTTTTTCTCTCTTCTGTTTGCTACTACACCCCATCCATCTACTCCGCAATGAGCCATTGGCCCTCACGCTTGATGAGTTTGTATGTAGCCTCTATCTCCTGACCATCTTTGAGCCTCACTATTGCCTCCACGGTTGCCTCCTCGGCACTCTCATAGAGCCCCGTAACCTCCAACTTCTCGACACCGCCGGTACTCTGCAACGCACCACTCCTTTTGTCGAACATCTCCACATAGAGAGCCTTCTCGTTCTCGCCGACAGCCATCAGTTCCACAGCCTTTGCGACCTCACCTCGGGAGAGTGCATCCCAACACTTCTCCACAACCTCTGCGGGGCTATCCTCCCCCGCACAACCCACGGCAAGCATCGCAACTGCCACAGTCCAAATCTTTCTTATCATCTTATTCATTTTGTTTTCTTCGCTCCATTTTAGTTCAGAATCACATATTCGCCACACTTATGGATATAGCCGCCCTTACCTTCGAGCAACACCGCAGCATAGCCATTCTCAAATTCGGTTATACGGTCAAAGATGGGTTCACACAACACCCTGCCATCCATACTTATCAATCCTCGTTTGCCTTTGAGTTTGATGGCAGCCACACCCTCCGTGAAGTCGCTCACTGCATCGTAGATGCAGGGTGCAATGGGCATTCCATCGGTGCCCACAAAGCCCCACTTACCCTCGTGACGCACCGCAAACCTACCCTCACCCAAGGGCTGAACCCTCTCATAGAGGCAGGGTACTATCTCATTTCCGCGACTATCCACCGCTCCATAGCGGCCACCGCGCACAACGACTGCATAGCCCCTATTCAACGACTCGGCACCATCGTAGCGCAATATGAATGCAACCTTACCCGTGGGGGTTACGAACTCCACATTGTCGCGATAGACAACCTTCGCAAGTCCTCCACAGAATGGCTCCGCAGCCGAATATCGAGGTTCAATAACCTCCACACCCGAGGTGTTGATATAGCCCCAGCGTCCCTCGTTCAGGACCGCCGCATACCCCTCGGAGAACTTACCGATGGAGTAGTACTTACAGGTAGTGATCACCCTGCCATCCTCGCCAACGATGCCATAGCGTCCCTTGTAGCCGACAATCGCACAACCCGTTTCGGGTATGCGCTCGCCAAGGTAGTCGTAGAGGCAGTTGCCCTTGTTGTCTATGTAGTAGGAGATGCCGTTGAGCGTTGCTGCCGCCAGACCTCCCTCGAAACTATCTGCCACATCGAAGCGAGGCGAGATGACATAGTGTCCCTCCATATCGATATATCCCCACTTGCCATTGTTGGCCTGCACTGCCGCCAAACCGTCGGAGAATGGGAGCGCATTGCGGAAGGAGGCGGCGATTGCCACCGAGCCGTCCCTGCGAATGTATCCCCATAGGCCGCGATTCTTCACAGCGGCTCGCTCTCCACTGAAACTACTTGCCTCCTCATATTTGCAGAGCACCACCTCGCGTCCGGTATCGTCGAGGAAACCATAGCGACCATTGCTCACTGCCATTGCCAAATCCTCACTGAAAGGCTCTATGTGGTCATACTTGCAGGGGGCAATCTCCAAGCCTCCACTGCCGATAAGTCCCCATTTGCCACCCTGCGCCACCAAGGCGACATCCTGCGAGCCATAGCCCGAGGTGGCATCGTAGCGTGGTGACACAACCATTCCACCCGTATCATTGACAAAGCCCCACTTGGCACCGCCCCTCACATCGTGAAGTGCCGCACCCTCTCGGTAGTGAATCTCATCCCAGACGGGAGCGATGGCAATCATTCCATCGGCACCCATCACGCCCACCTTGCCATCCTTGCGGATGAGGTAGTTGCTGCCTATGGGCTCTATGCTGTCGTAGCGAATTGCACTATTGAGGCCGATATCGACAACGGTCGTACCGATGATCATTCGTCCGCCACCCTCCTCATCCAAGTGGGTAGGCATCACGATTATATATTCGGAGTCCATAACGCCCCACTTATCGTCGATTCTCACCCAAGCGTAGTCGCCGTTATAGGTGGGCATCAGGTCGAGAATGGGCTCCACAAGCACTCTGCCATCGCACGCTATCACGCCCCATCCACCGTTCCATTCATACCACATTTCGCTCCTGTCGCCAAACTCGGGACGCTCCATAAATGTTGGCTCACAGAGCACCCTACCATCGCGGGCTATCACACCCCAACGCTCATTCCACCTCAACCAGCGATACTTTTCGTTCTCGCCAAAGTGGGGCTTCTCCGCAAAGGTTGGTCGCAGTACCACGCTACCCTCGCGCGACATAACGCCCCATAGGCCGCCCCACACGCCCCACGTTACGCCATTTTCGTCAAAGTTGGGCGCTGTCTTCAAGAGGGGGTTCATCAGAACGTCGCCATTGCGACCAACGATACCCCAAGCCTCATTCCACATTGCCCACACCGTATCTCTCTCGCCAAAGTGGGGACGCTCCGTCAGACACGCATCGAACTTCACGCTACCGTCTGCACACACCACACCCCATTTGCCATTCCACTTCGCCCAGCTGCAATCGCTACCCTCCGCAAAGATGGGACGCGAAGAGAGGATGGCATCAAAGAGTATCTTGCCGTTGGGTGCCAATGCTCCCCAGCCGCCTTTCCACTCCACCCACGCAGCTCTGCCTTCCACAAACGTGGGACACTCCAAGAGTTGGGCATCAAAGAGCACTCTGCCCTTGCGGTCTATTGCACCCCACTTGCCGCCCCACTCCACCCAAGCGTAGGAGTTGAAGCCGAAGGATGGTTGCTGACCGACGGCCACCTCCGAGATGATCACACCCTGTGCGCCAATCAACATCCAGCCGTCTATATGTTCCACCCACGCCTCGCCCTGCGAGCCAAACGCGGGTTTTTCCTTCACACAAGGAGCAAGCAGCACCTCGCCCGAGCGACGCACCACGCCCCACAGGTCATCCCACTTCGCCCACGCGATTCCATCCGAATCGAAGTGAAGAGGAAGTTCCACCACCGCCTCGAAGAGCACTTGGCCCGTGCGCGAAATGGCACCCCATCGGTTGTTCCATTTTGCCCACGCCACGCCACTTTCGAAGTTGGGACGCTCCTCGACAACGAAGTCAAACGCCACCGTACCATCCATCTTCACAGCTCCCCAGAGGAGGCCGTTGTGCACCCACGCCAAACCATTCTCGTCGAAGATGGGTTTCTCGTCGAAGATAGCGTCGAAGACCACCTCGCCGCCGCTACTAACTGCGCCCCAGCGCCCATTCCACTTCGTCCACGCCACATCGCTCTCAAACATAGGGCGATTATCCAACACGGGCTCAAAAATCACCTCGCCATAGGATGTCACAACGCCCCAGCCTCCCGACCAGCGCGCCCAAGCTATACCCTCCGAGAACTCATCTATCTCCTCGATGACGGGCTCAAAGACCACCTCACCTCGGGAGTTGATGGCTCCCCAACCGCCATCCCAGCGGGTCCAACATATTCCGTTGAAGAATGCGGGGCGCGAGAAGAGTTTGGGCTCAAAGACCACCTCACCATTTGGGGTAATCGCACCCCAGCCGCCGCCCCAATGCGACCAGCAGACATCACCCTCAAAGGAGGGCTTGTCGTATATTTCAAAGTCAAAGAGAACCTCACCCGAGGAGGAGATCAATCCCCAGCGTTCATCCTTCTCAACCCACGCCTTTCCATCCTCAAAGGGGACCATTCCGGCAAACTGTGGCTCGAAGACTCTCTCGCCACTCGTGGAGATAACGCCCCACTTACCACCCACAGAGACCCAAGCCACGTTATGCTCGAAAGTTTCGATGGTGTCGAAATGTGGCTCAAAGAGATACTCTGCATTGCGGCGCAGCACACCCCACTTTGCCCCATACTTCACCCTTGCGAGCGAATCCTCAAAGGGCTTGACATCGGAGAAGATAGTTTTGATAACAACCTTACCTTTGTCGTCGGCATAGCCCCACTCGCCACGCCTCTCCACGGGGACAATCACACCTTCAAGACTCTTGCCTTTCAGGGGGCGCAACAGGTAGGGTTGAGCCTCTGCGCCCATCGACGCAGAACACAAGCAGAGCACCACCATCGCGCGCGCGACGATGCTCCACAACTCTCTCACAAGGCTCTTCTTTATCATCACTTTCCAATTCGGGGGTTGAACACTCTGGTTAATCGTCACAAAAATACCTACGCAAATCCAAAAAAACAAACTTCAAGGCACCATTTAACACCCTAAATGAGCCTTGAAGTCTATTTTCCTTGTGGTTTTACCACAAAATACCATTACAACCAGCCGAGGCACCTCTCCAAGCCCACGCCACGCGAGCCCTTGACGAGCACAAAAGCGCCACCGAGATTCTGCTCCGCAAGCCACACTCCGACCTCCTCGGCGGTGGCAAACCTCACAACCCTCTCATCCTCGCTCGCCGTCTGCAAGAAGTTTCTGCCCACAAGCACCACACGCTCCACATCGCTCGCCAGAGCCTCCGAGAGAATCCTCGCGTGCTCCGCCTTGCTCCACTCGCCAAGTTCGAGCATATCGCCCAGAATCATCATCTTCGCAGGGTAGTCGGCGTGGTGCGTGGCTGCGTGATTGGCTATCGCCACGCTCATACTCGACGGGTTGGCATTGTAGCAATCGACCGTCAGGAGGTTGCGATTGGTTCTCTGTGATTGGGAGCGATTATTGGAGGGCACATACTCTGCCACCCCCCTCAACACCAACTCCTTGGGCACATCGAAAAGTTCGCCCACAGCCAGCGCCGCAGCGATATTGAAGCGGTTATAGTCACCCACGAGATTGCTCTCCACCCCCTCGGCAGGTTGCGTCGAATAGCCCACGCTCTTCAAGCCCTCTCTCTCGGCCGCCATCTCACACAACACCTCATCCTCCTTGCGGTAGAGTGCCGTGCCTCCGTGTGCCGCCAAGTAGTCATAGAGCTCACCCTTACCTTTGCGGATGCCCTCCACACCTCCGAAGCCCTCCAAATGGGCTCTGCCGATGTTCGTAATAAGGCCAAAATCGGGGGCTGCGATACTTGCCAAAAGGGCTATTTCACCCCTCGCACTCGCACCCATCTCGATGATAGCCACCTCCGCATCCCGAGGCACCGAAAGAAGCGTCAGCGGCACGCCAATATGATTGTTCAGATTGCCCTGCGTATAGCAGATTTTATACCTCTGGGAGAGCACCGCGGCAACCAACTCCTTGGTGGTCGTTTTGCCATTCGTGCCGGTGATCGCAAGAAAAGGAATAGAGAGTGTTTTTCGGTGGTGGTGCGCCAACTCTTGGAGTGCCGTAAGCACATCGGCAACAAGCACATAGCGTTCATCAACAGCGACACTTTCATCGTCCACGACAGCCATCACAGCCCCCTTTTCGAGCGCCGCGGCAGCGTAGCGATTACCATCGAAATTATCTCCTCGAAGGGCGAAAAAAATCTCCCCCTTCTGCACCTTGCGACTGTCGGTCTGCACCCCTGCCGAGGCGAGAAACGCACCATACAATCGCTCGATTATCTCCTCTTTTGTTTTCATTTTCTATCTAACATCGAAAGTCTATTGACTTTGTCAACAATGTCGAGTGGGTTTTGTGAGGCGAGTTCAAGGCTTGCCTTTGATTTTACTCCGCAGCTTACAATTCGTAAATGAGGAAGCAATATCAAAAGCATAACGCAGAAATCGACCACAAGCCACACTCGGGCCACAAGTCACGCTCACTAAATGTGCTTGGAACCCGTTTCAAACTTCACCGTCTCCACAAAGCGCTTGATGTTCTGCTCGGTCTGACGCTTGCAGACCATCAGAACGTCGTCGGTATCGACCACAATGTAATCCTTCAAACCCTCCAAAACGGCAATTTTACCCTTCGGAAGTTTGATGATGCAGTTCTCGGTGTCGAAAGCGAAGGTGTCCGTGCGGAGTGTATTTCCACTCTCGTCCTTCTCGGAGTGCTGATAGAGCGAGCCCCACGTTCCGAGGTCACTCCAACCGAAGTCGCTACAACGCACCCACACGTTAGACGAGCGCTCCATAATGCCATAGTCCACCGAGATGCCGCCACACTCGGGATAGACTTTATCCACCTCCTCCTGCTCCGTGGGTGTTCCGTAGTGCTCACGGATGGAGTCGAGGATTTGGTAGGTTTCGTTCTGATATTCGCGGAAGGCATCGAGAATCGTATCCACCCTCCACACAAAGATACCCGAGTTCCAGAAATACTCACCACTGTCCACAAAGATTTGTGCCAGTTCCTTATTGGGTTTCTCGGTGAAAGTCTTGACTTTGTTAAACTTACCGTGCACCTCTTTTTTGCTCACCTGAATGTAGCCATAGCCCGTTTCGGGACGTGTGGGCTCCAAACCAATGGTCAGCAGAGTGTCGCCCTTCTCGTCGATGAAGTCGAGGCACTGCTGGATAACCTCACAGAAGTGGTGTTCGTTGAGTATGAGGTGATCGGAGGGTGTCACAACCATCGTCGCATTGGGATTTTTGGAGCGGATTCTCATAGCGGCATAGGCGATGCAGGGGGCTGTGTTCTTACCCACAGGCTCACACAACACCTGCTCGGCACCGATCTCGGGAATCTCCTCCAAGACCATATCTCGGTAGGCCGCATTTGTAGCCACGAGGATATTCTCCACAGGGATGATGTTGGCAAAACGATCGAAGGTGGCTCTCAACAGGCTTTTGCCCGTTCCGAGCACATCGAGAAACTGTTTTGGACGTTGGCGACGGCTTATGGGCCAGAATCGACTGCCGACTCCGCCCGCCATAATCACACAAAATTGGTTGTTGTTCATCTGTTAGGCAATGTTTTTGGGATCTTTTGCGTTATTTTTCCGCAACTTCCCGAGGTTACTTTTGGACAAAAGTACGAAATTTTACTACCTTTGCCAATTATTATGGTGTTTAATTTAGTACGATTTTACATTTATAACGCTAAAATATGAAAATTAAGTATTTCACACTACCCAATATTCTCACTCTCGCCAACCTCGTGTGCGGAGTCTTCGCATCGCTCACAACCGTTGCCAGCATCTGGGACTCCTCGATTTCACTCTCGATACCCCTGCTGTTCATCCTCGCCTCGGCGCTCTTCGACTTTCTCGATGGCTTTGCTGCGAGGCTCACGGGACAATACTCCCCCCTCGGTGTGCAGCTCGACTCGCTGGCGGATATGGTGAGCTTTGGTCTTACCCCCTCGCTCCTCCTTGTGGCGCTCTACAACAACATAGGAGGCATCGGCTGGTGGTGGCTCTTGGCCCTCGGTGTGGTATGCTGCTCGTCACTGCGCCTTGCGAGGTTCAACATCGACGAGGAGCAGAAGGAGAGCTTCATAGGTCTTCCCACACCCGCACTCGCCATTGCCATCGGTTCGCTTGCGTGGGCTGTGGAGAGCGGCAGTCTTACCCTCACCCCCAGCATCATCCTCGCAATCTCGGTTATCGGTGCGTGGCTTCTGATCTCGCCCATCAGGATGTTCTCCTTCAAGTTCAAAAGTTTTGCCATTCGTGACAATGCCGTGCGCATTGGTTTCCTTGCCTTTGCCCTCACGGCGGTCATCATCGGTGGCCTCTCGTCACTCTGGTGTGTGATTGCGGCCTACATCCTCACCTCCATCATCATCCAACTCACAACCTCAAAAGAGAGAAACTAAACTGTGAAAAAGATTACCCGCATACTCACACTCCTTGTGGTGCTCACACTCGGCTCCACACTCCACTCGCACGCCCAGAGTATGGACGCGCAGGACTATGGTCGCGACAGCGGTGCAGCGCTCGCCGCCGCCATGCAAAATGCCAATGGTAACCCTTACAGTGGCGAGGTCGAACTCGACGAGAACGGCAACCCCATCGTCCCCGAGGGAGAGAAGACCGACTCCACAAAGGTGAAAGATATTATGCCCCTCGAATCCTACTTCTTCGACGACACCATCCGTCGCCAGAAGCACTTCCGCTGGGTGCCCGACACCTTCACCAACAACATCCGAATGGAGCAGGTGGACACCCTCATAGGACTCTTTTCGCGCGACTACCCCTATCAGCGTGAGGATGTTGGCGATGCCAATGTGGGCCTCCTCGGTGGCGTAACCACCCCCCTAAATTTCTTCCGTCGCCCAAGGGGAAACAATTTCGACTACACAAAGGCATACTACGCCTACCTCTTCACAATCGACAACGCCTCGCACTACAACAATAAGCGTCCCTACACCTCGCTTGCCTACCAGACAGCGGGCCAGAAACGCTATGCGGAGGATAAGTTGGAGGTGCTGCACGCCCAGAACGTGACCCCCTCGACGGGCTTCAACGTTCGCTATAACAGCCACCACTCGCGAGGCATCTACAATTGGCAGCGAGGCAAGGTGACCGACTTTGCGGGCAATGTGAGCCACACCGGCAAGCGCTACTCGATGCACGCAGGTGTCATCACCAACTCCATCTCACAGCGCGAGAATGGTGGTCTGGTGGAGGCTTGGCACGTTGCCGACACCATCTATGAGTCGGCACAGGGTATGCCGATGAAGATGAGCGATGCACTCAACAAGGCGACCAACACATCGTTCTATGTCGTGCAGAGCTATGGTATTCCCTTTGTGCCCCTGACAGACTCGGTCTTCACGATGGCCGACCGCACGGCTATACACTTCGGCCACGCCCTCACGTTCAACCGCTGGGGTCGTCGCTACACCGACACTCGCCAAGGCACAACCTACTCCATCACCGACCGCAACGGAGGCATTGTGGAGAATCGCAACTTCTATGAGCATTGGTATATAGACCCCAACAAGTCGAGCGACACACTCACCGAATCGCTCCTCTCCAACAGACTCTTCGTGCAGTTTGTCCCCTACAACCGTGAGGGTGTCATCGGCACGGTGGATGGCGGTGTGGGCTGGGACCACCACGAGTACTACCAATTCCACGTGGAGGACTACCTGCGCGGCTACCAAACGGACAAACTCAACACATACTATGCCTATGCCGATGCGCGAGGCAAACTCGGCAAGTGGCTCGATTGGCAGGGCCGTGCGAAGGTCAATGTTGCGGGATATCGTGCGGGCGACCTCAACATCGATGCGTCTGCCACAATGCGTGTTTTCCTCAAAGAGAGGCCCCTCTCTCTCTCGGGACGCTTCTCCTACGCCCTGCAAAGTCCCTCCTATTGGGAGCAAAACTACTTCACCAACCACTTCGCTTGGCACAACAACTTCGCAAGACAGAATATCACGGAGTTGAACGTAACGCTCGACGTTCCCCACACCGGAACGAAAGTGGGCTTCAATCAGGCACTTATGGGCAACCCCATCTACTACGGCACCGACGCTATGCCCACCCAGAGTATGAGTGTGGAGAGTATCACGGGTATCTACTTGGAGCAGAACTTCACCTTCGGCGGACTCCATTTGGACCATAGGATTTTGTTCCAATACAGTAGCGACGACAGCATCTTTCCCGTGCCACGCCTTGCGGGTAACATCTCCTACTACTACACCCTCTCGCCTGTCAAGAATGTCCTGACGCTCAACATCGGTCTTGACGTTTGGGCCAACACCCCCTACTATGCGCAGGCCTACAACCCATCGACCATGATGTTCCACAATCAGGAGGAGGTGCTCATCGGCAACTACCCCTATGCCAATGTTTTCGTGACAGCCAAGTGGAAGACAATGCGAATCTTCCTGCAATATCAGCACGCCAACGAAAATCTCTTGGAGAACTACAAGGATTCGTTCAGCATCCCCTTCTACCCCTACCCCAGAGCTCTGATTAAGTATGGTGTCTGCTGGTATTTCGACAACTAAACCAACACTATGCACGTAGGCATACGACGAACCATAGGAGCGCTCACACTCCTCCTTGTCACCCTTGTGACGGGGGGCTGCTGCCAGAGCCATAACCACGACTTCGAGGGCGAGGTGAGGCTTGCCATCTCTCACGATGTGGCAGGCTATGCGGTGGTCAGCGGCGAGCGATATGGTTTCGTGGCGGATGTTGCCGACACCGTCGCACGCTCCCTCGGTTGCAAACTGCGCGTGAGCCAAGGAGTCACCACCGACTCCCTCTTCAAGGGACTCAAAGTGGGCAACATCGACATTGCCGTTGTTCCTCGCTCCGAGAGGCTTACGCTCCACGACTTCCCCTCCGAAAGATTCTACACTACCGACTATGTGATACTGATGCCCTCGTGGAAAATCGAGGCTTCCGGCGACTACTCAAAGGGTGAGGCGTGGCGCGGCAAACGCATTCTCTCCGACAAACACTTCCACTCCCACAAGAGCTACCGAATGCTTGCCGAATGTGGAGCAATCTGCGACACCACCGATATGGATGGCGTGGAGATGGCCCGCAAGGTGGCACTCGGCAAGTGGGATGCGGCAATTTGTGAGCGCAGCGAGGCGACACTCGCCCGCTTCCTCTACCGCTCTCTGCAAGAGGTCCTACCCATCGAGGAACCTTGTGAGGTAATCCTGATCTTTGCCAACCGAGCCATCAAGGAGTCCTTTGCCACCTCCTTGCGCGAGTTTGCCACGACCGAAGAGTATGCCGCACTCGTGGAGCTCTACTTTGGCGAAACATCTATTGACGAAAGATTTACGCAACTCAAATATCGCCCGACGAGAGTCGTGGACGGAATCTCCGTGTGGGATTCGCAACTCCGCCCGATAGCCGCACAGGTGGGTGTCGATTGGCGCTTGATGTCGGCTATGGCCTACCACGAATCGCGCTTCCGCAATGACCAGATCTCCCACAAGGGGGCTGTCGGACTGATGCAGGTCACCCCCATTGTCGCGGAGGATTTCGGCTTGGAGGAGGGCTATGACCTTGCCGACCCGAGCACCAATATTTCGCTCGCCGCAAGGCTCATCCGTCGCAGCAGTCGAGCGCTCGGCTTTGGCGACTTTCCCTCTACCGACGACGGCATAGCCATCGTTGTGGCGAGCTACAACTGCGGCATCACCCGCACCCTCGAAGCCCAGAGGCTTGTCGTGGCCGAGGGTGGCGATGGAGCCTCGTGGGAGGCTATCCGAGCGATGATGCTCAATATGAGCAACCCCGAGTGGATTGCCACAAGCGACTACAAGATGCGCCGCTTTGGCGACGCACCCGTCACTATCGCCTACACAGAGGGGGTTATGGAACTCTACTCCACCTATCGCGAATCGCTCCGATAGGAGCCATCCACCACCACCCCTACCATCAAAAAAGAGTTATTTCGGCAGAAAAATTTGATTTTGGAGAGTATGTTGCACTAAATTCTCCAAAAATGCGTTACCTTTGTACGATACGCGCGCCCGCGTAGGCGCGCCTACACGCAAGCGACAACCAAAAGATAACAAATAGAAACAACGACTCAATATGAAAAAATTAGTCAAACTTTGTGGCTGGATGGCTGTGGTGCTCCTAACGCTCAC
>JAEIGA010007356.1_pt1 | contig 16742 bp, 16 predicted proteins | sample 9270691 | NCBI WGS metagenome assembly JAEIGA01 (sample SAMN17057246, study PRJNA624740) | gut metagenome | biome: biome; isolation source: fecal sample | host: Bos grunniens | place: China: Xizang | collected 2019
AACCGTCACGCACATCCGGAAGCGCTCTGGATACAATCACAGACATGGAGTAGTCGATATACGCACTCCTCATCTGCTGATCAATGTTCACCTGCTCAACCCTACCTATCTTTACTTCGTTTTCCATATATGAATTATACTTTTTATTCTTGAATTTACATCTTGGCAAAGTTACGAAAAATTTAGTAATTTTGTGCAATCAATTTGACTTTGTTTTATGGAAATAAGCATATCTGACGAACTGAATTCAATCATAAACTTTTCCAGAGAAGAAGCGATGAGAACGGGTAGTTACGGCATTGCCCCTGACCACCTTTTTCTAGGAATTATCCGTCATCGGGAAAACACCGCAGTGGATGTTCTCAGAGGCAATGGCATCGATATCGATGAAATGAAGCAATTCATTGACAACAAGATATTTACCAACGAGCACATCCCCTATGCCGAGATTGACAAGGTAACATTCTCGCGCGGCGCTCAAAACATCCTTAGCTTCACCATTCTGGAGGCCACCAGGGTCCACTGTTCCAGCGCATCATCACAACATCTGCTTCTGGCACTTTGCCGTCAGGGGGACTCATACGGAGGCACATACCTCCGCGATCTGGGCATAGACTACGGCACGGTCTACAGATACCTTGACAACAATGATCTTCTGGACGAGGGCGTCGACGGATTCGGCAAGACACCGGCCCAGACTCCGGAGGAGGAAGTGCCGCAGATCAGGATCCGCGCAGTCGCACAGGAAAAGCAGGAAGAAGAGCCACAGCTCTCCCCTCTTGAAGAGTTCGGCTACGACATCACCAAGGCGGCCAGGGAAGGCAAACTGGACCCCCTCGTAGGAAGAGAGGACGAAATCCAGAGAGTGATTCAGATCCTTGGGCGCAGACGCAAGAACAACCCGATGCTGGTCGGAGATCCGGGAGTCGGAAAGTCAGCCATCGTGGAAGGAATCGCAATAAAGATCGTCACAGGACAGATTCCGCCGGCCCTTGCAGGCAAGAGGCTCATATCCCTCGACCTTGGATCGATAGTTGCCGGAACAAAATACCGTGGAGACTTTGAGAAGAGGCTCAAGTCCATAATAAACGAGGTGGCGGCAGACCCTGACGTCATACTCTTCATTGACGAATTCCACACAATCGTAGGAGCCGGAGGCGCATCAGGCAGCCTCGACGCAGCGAACATGCTGAAGCCGGCACTGGCCAGAGGAGACATCCAGTGCATAGGAGCCACCACCATGGACGAATTCCGAAAGAGCGTAGAGAAAGACGGTGCCCTGGACAGACGCTTCCAGAAAATCGTAGTCGAGCACACAGACATTCCACACTCAATATCAATTCTAGACAGGCTGAAAACAAATTATGAAAAACATCATAATGTCATCTACACAGACGAAGCAATCGAGGCATGTGTAAGAATGTCAGAAAGATACATTACAGACCGCTGCCTTCCGGACAAGGCAATCGATGCAATGGATGAGGCCGGCTCCATGGTCAGGCTGAAGAACCCTCATAAGACCGGCCATGTTACTGCCGACGATGTGGCGGACGTGATCTCCAAGATGACAGGCATCCCATCAGGAAAGGTCGCGGAGGGCGAAGGAGGAAAGCTGGTGAAGATGAAGGCAAAGATTCAGGAGAGAATAATCGGACAGGACGAGGCGATAGACAATGTAGTGCGCGCGATAAGAAGGAACAGGGCCGGCATCAAGGACCCGAACAAACCGATAGGAACATTCATATTCTTCGGGCCGACCGGAGTCGGAAAGACCCAGCTGGCGAAGTCACTTGCAGACTATCTATTTGATTCAGAAGACAATATGGTCAGACTGGACATGAGCGAGTACATGGAGAAGTTCAACGTCTCGCGCCTGATCGGAGCCCCTCCTGGATATGTGGGATTCGAGGAAGGAGGACAGCTGAGCGAGCGGGTGCGCCGCAAGCCGTACTGCGTCGTCCTGTTGGACGAGATCGAGAAGGCTCACCCGGACGTATACAACCTGCTCCTGCAGGTCATGGACGAAGGACGCCTTACAGACAGCAACGGAAGGACAGTAAATTTCCGAAACACCATAGTGATCATGACATCCAATGTCGGCAGCCGCGAACTGGACGAATACGGCAGCGGAGTGGGATTCAACACAGCCGGCAAAAATGTTGCAGTGAACAGAAAGGCCGTGTTGGAAAAGGCCGTCAAGAAGGTCTTCCCTCCTGAGTTCATAAACAGGGTTGACGAGCAGATATTCTTCAATCCACTTGGCAAGGAAGACATCGAAAAGATCATTGACATTGAGATCAAGGGACTCAGGAAACGTGTGCGCGAAGCAGGATTTGACCTGAAGGTGACCGCTGGAGCAAAAAAGCTGGTAGCTGACGTCGGATATGACCCAAGCTACGGAGCGAGACCTCTCAAGCGTGCAATACAGCGTCTGATCGAAGATCCGGTATCCGAACACATCATAACAGAAAGGATACTTTCTGACAAGGGCGTTGTCGGACACGAAAGGATAAGGGTCAGTCTTTCAAAGGACAGGGAATCCACATGCGTCGAGTGGGACTAGAGGCTGCTGATGTCCATCAGTTCCAGATCCATTTCGCTGATCATTTCTACCAGTGTTCTGTAAGAAGCTTCAGATGCGAACATTTCGCTGAGGTTTGAGAAAGCAGATGTTGTATTCATGGCGTTTGATTTTAATGGTTTCTATCGTTTACTGACACAAAGATACACCGAGCTTGTGCCAATATAAGGCACAATACAAAAAAATATAATTATATGAGAAACAGATCAATACTTAAAACATTAATCAGTTCACTTATTCTATTGGCCGGGATTACAATACCATCTTGGGCACAAGACGGACCGGACGCCACATACATATATGCTCAACGTGACACCTGCACACTATATATGGATGTATATGAGCCAAACAAAGCCGAAACAATAACAGCAGAGGGCCTGGAGAAGCCTACAATCGTGTTCATGTTCGGAGGCGGGTTCATTGCAGGAGAAAGGAACAACAAAAGCTATCTCAAGTGGTTCAACGAGATGAAAAGCGACGGATTCAGGATCGTGTCCATCGATTACAGACTCGGCCTGAAAGGGTCAAATAAAGTCGGAGTGGCACAGGTCAATGTCCTCGACAAGGCAATACACATGGCAGTTGAAGACCTGTTCAGCGCCACAAACTTCATGATAGAGAATGCGGAAGAGCTTGGCATTAACCCTGAAAACATTGTGATAAGCGGTTCATCAGCAGGAGCCATCACCGTGATGCAGGCAGAATATGAAATCTGCAACAGGACATCATGGGCCCAGGTGCTTCCTGAAGGATTCAACTACGCTGGTGTGATGTCATTCTCAGGAGCAATACTCTCGCGCGAGGGCAAGGTGAACTACAAGGAACGCCCATGTCCTACACTTATGCTCCACGGAACAGCAGACGGTCTGGTACCATATAAGCAGATCGCGTTCTTCAATCTGGGTTTCTTCGGTGGTGGGAAACTGGTAAAGAGGTTCGAGAAGTTCAGATTCAACTACAACATGTACCACTTCATCGACTATGGACATGAGGTCGCAGGATCTATGGGCACAACAACCGACCTTCAGAAGAAGTTCCTCGAGTGCAACGTAATGAGAAAACAGGAAAGAATAGTGGAATCATGGATCTCAGACCCGAATGTGCAGAAGGGACATGGACCGCAATCCAGAAAGGAATTATACCACAAATAAAACGGCATATAAAAAGTCTGAAGGCTTTAGGAACCCGGAGATGAAATAAGGGTAAATGCTCCGGTGAACCTAAAGCCTTCAGACTTTATAATGGTATCTTACTCTGCTAATTTGTCAAGACATAGTTCCACAAGCTTTCTGACCTGCGACTTGTAGTCAGGATTGCTAGCCTTATGATGCCTGTGAGCTATGATACAGCATACCGTTCCGGCATTATGACCAAGGTGAGCTGCAATACCCGCAATTGCAGAGCCCTCCATCTCAAAGTTTGTGACCTTCTCATCACCGAAGCGGAAGCTCTCAAATGTGTCAAGCATATCAGGCATCGCAAGCGGCATGCGGATCACACGGCCCTGAGGGCCATAAAAGCCTGAAGCAGCGATTGTCATGCCTTTGATAGTGCAGTCCTTAAATTTATCAATCATCTTCTGACCTGCGCGAACAAAGTAAGGATCAGGGAGATGCTTGTTCCATCCAGTGTGCTTTTTGAATGCCTCTTCTATATCAAGGAGCGATATCTTATCGCGGTCCGCATACCAGTTCATCAGGCCGTCACAACCAACTGAAATATGCGAGAACACAAAACCGCCAATCGGAATCTCAGGCTGGATCGCGCCAGATGTGCCGATGCGCAGGATATTAAGAGTTCTATGCTCTGTCTTAATTTCCCTTGTTTCAAAATCAACATTGGCAAGGGCATCGAGCTCGTTCATGACAATATCGATATTATCAGTACCGATTCCGGTTGACAGGACAGTCATTCGGACACCCTTATATTTACCGGTAATAGAAACAAACTCGCGAGAGGCATGTCTGAACTCCTTCTCCTCGAAATACTCGGCAACCATATCAGCACGGCCAGGGTCGCCGACAAGGATGACAGTATCCGCCAGTTCCTCAGGACGGAGGTGAAGATGAAATACCGATCCGTCACCATTGATTATAAGTTCTGATTCTGCTATTCTCATAACTATACGTATTATCAATATACCCTCAAATTTAGTATTTTACTTTGAATTTTCCTATTTTTGCAAAACGCAAAAATAAAATCATGTTTAAACGAATACAGAATCTATTCCTTGCAGCATCAACTGCACTTATAATCGCAATGTTTTTCTGCAAGATGTACACTCAGCCCGGGATTGAAGGATCGGATGCAGTTATGAGATACTATGAGAACATCCCATACCTGCTGATAAACATAATGCTGCTGACAGCAAACATCTTTGCCATCTTCAACTTCAAGAACCCGATTCTGCAGGCAAGGGTAAGCGTGATAGGAGGTCTGCTGATGGTTGCATTCCAGATTTGGCTTGGAATCACATTCTTCAGATATCAGGACCTTGTCATATTCTCAGTAAGCATGCTCTTCCCTCTTCTCGAAGCCTTTCTGAACTTCATGGCAGCCCGCAGCGCAATGATCGACGGCGTTACGGTCCAGGCCGCATCCAAAAGGAAACTACCAAAGAAAAAAAGAAGTTAGCGTTCGCTAACTTCTTTTTTTCTTTTTATTCCGAAAGTTCAGATGCTCGCTTAAGCGCCGGAACAATATGCGGGAAGATATTCTCTTTTCCGATTTCCTCATCCACTCCGAACTTCTGCAATGTAGCATTCACCTTTTCAGTAACTCCTGAGAGAATCACTGTGACACCTCTCTTACGTGTACGCTCACAAAGGCTCCTGAGGTTATTGACTCCGGTCGAATCGATGAAAGGAACTCGGCGCATTCTGATGATGCGGACCTTGACGTTCTTTCCGTTAGTCCTTTCAAGCTCCTCAAAACGGCTTGCAAGTCCAAAGAAGAACGGTCCGTCAATCTCGTAGACCTCAACACCCTTAGGGATGGACAGACGGTCAGTGTCCTCCATAGCAGCCTTCTCTGGATCCTCTGTAGCAGCAACGGAATCTCCCTGAAGAACGCTGACATGAGTAGTCTGCATGACTCTGCGTACAAACAGAACGATGGCCAGAACCACTCCAAACTCAATTGCGACTGTCAGGTCAACGATGACGGTGAGGAAGAATGTGATGAGCAGGACAGCAATATCAGATCTGTCACCACGGAGCAGATATTTGAATGTCTTCCACTCACTCATGTTGTATGCAACCTGCACAAGGATTGCAGCAAGGCAGGCCAATGGTATGTGTACCGCATACGGCATGAGGAAAAGATAGATCAGAAGAAGCACAACTGCATGAACCAAACCTGTAACAGGTGACTTTCCACCGTTATTGATGCTGGCCATGGTTCTGGCAAGGGCACCTGTCGCAGGAATACCGCCGAACAAAGGAGTAACGACATTGGCTATACCCTGACCGATCAGCTCTGTGTTCGCATGATGTCTCTTACCTGTAGCACCGTCTGCCACCATCGCTGCAAGAAGCGACTCGATTGCACAGAGGATAGCGATTGTGAATGCAGGGGATACCAGCTGGCTTATGGTTTCGAAATTGATTGATGGGACCACTGGTTTCGGCATCGGAAGGCCGTCTGCAAGTGCAGGGAACTTCGAACCGATGGTATTGAACTCTATTCCGGCAAACTTGCTCAACAGGAGCGATGCAGCAGTACCGACTATAAGGGCGATAAGGGATCCTGGGATCTTCTTTGTCACCTTTCTCCATCCAAAGCATATTATCAGACAGCCCATTGCCATTGCGAACTCTATCCAGTTTATGCTGCCGACATTATCGAAATAGCAGCCCCACTGCTGAATGAATCCCGCAGGGACTTCAAGATCCAGAGGAAGTCCGAAGAAATCCTTCATCTGGGTAGAGAAGATGGTAAGGGCTATACCGCTGGTGAATCCTACAACTATCGGATATGGTATATACTTGAATATCACACCCATCTTGCATACACCCATGACGATAAGGAAGAATCCGGCGAGCATGGTTGCGACAATAAGACCATCCATTCCATACTGGCCTACAATACCAGCCACAATCACGATGAAGGCACCGGTAGGTCCTCCGATCAGGAAGTTAGAACCACCAAAGAACGATATGAGAAAGCCGGCAACGACCGCTGTAATGAGACCCTGCTGAGGGGTCACACCGCTTGCTATACCGAATGCGATTGCCAGAGGCAGAGCAATGATTCCGACAATGATGCCGGCAATCAGATCAGAAGTGAAGAGCTGTCCATTGTACTCTCCCTTCTTGAACAGCCCGAACAATTTGGGCTGAAACACTTCTTTCAGGTTAAATTTCATTTCACTAAATATTTTACACTACATTCTGCTTACATAGGTTTCTCAAAGAATGAGAAATGAACGTTACCATATTTTTTCTCCTTGCAGAAATATGGATGGGACGAAAAGTCGAACTCTTCAGGATGCTCCAGAATAAAGTAGGCTCCCGGGTGAAGGATATCCTGACCGAAGACCTTGTCAGGCAGAGTGGCCAATCCGTCCAAAGCATAAGGGGGATCTGCAAAGATGATATCGAATTTCTCATGACAAATCTCAAGAAACTCAAAGACATTATGTCTGACGACCGTCAGATTGTCCATGCCGAACCTGGCGGCCTGAGACTTTATGAAGTTCGCATGAAGAGGGAGCATTTCTACACAATAGACACGTTCTGCACCTCGGGAAGCGAACTCATATGATATAGCTCCTGTGCCGCCAAAAAGATCAAGGACCTTAAGACCTTCCATCTCATATTCGTTATAGAGTACGTTGAAGAGACCCTCCTTTGCAAAATCTGTTGTCGGACGAGCCTTATATCCCTGTGGCGGTACGATCGTCTTGCCACGCAACTTTCCTCCGATGATCCTCATGACTATATCTGTTCTACATTCTTGAAATAATGATATAGGGATATCTCCTGCTCTGAATTAAGTGGGGTGCGGAAAAACAATGACGACACCTCCGGATTCAGCTGAAGCTTCTTCATAGCCAGGAATATGAAATACTGCGCAGTCGTAAAATCTGGAGCCTTGAATGTATTAGATAGAAGAAGACTCTTTCCTTGAGCTATCACCAGGTACAGAAACCCATCCTTATAAGAAGCAAGTATCTTATTATATTCAGGAATATCTGACAACTGCTTCAACATATAATAGGTCTCAGGCAAAGGCCTGGCCTTTGTTCCGTCGGTACGAAGAACAGTCTCGGACACGACACGGGACATCGTGCCGGCAGAAGTTGCAGAAAACAAAAGCACTGCAGCAAATTCAGGCACAGACACGAATTCCACGCTTTCATCATCAGTTACCGTAAAAACCTCAGAAAGCATCTGTCTTGAAGTTTCCGGCTGATGGAACTGCGACGGAACCAAAGCACACTTCGGTGTAAAGACGGACACTTCCACATCGGAATACCTCTTCTGAAATTCAGGAGTGCTGAAGATGCGTTCCGCACTCAGCCAGCCAGAAGAATGTTCAATACCGTCGACAGTCTGTATTCTAAAAGAATATCCACTCAAGCCGACTTGAATGGATATCCTGTCTTTTATATCTTTCATAGTCATCAGACTACTCCCAGTTTCCTGCGTTATTGTTTGGTTTCTCTACATCGCCGACCTTAAGACCAGGATAAAGCTCGAGGTCATGTCTCTCGGCAATTGTATTGACAACAAGCTGCTCGTTCAATCCCTTAAGAAGTGAAGAGAAAGGAATCTTAGCCTCGAACAAAGGAACCTTCACGCCTGATACCTCTCTGACCTCAGCACGAAGCATGATAGAGTCTCCGCCACTGAATGGAATAAATGCAAGAGAGTCCACACAGAAATCAGTTCTATTATTGAAGAGAGTATCCCTAACAGGAACGTCACTCTCAACAGCGAACACAAGCTTCAGCTCGCCATTTGAATTGTCATACTCCTCCTTCAATCTAACAGGCATATCCTTATCCTTTACGCCCTGTGCCTTCAGCTTCTTCTTGAGGTCTGTTGTATTGGCAACTGCAAGCGAGTCATCCATAGATCCGACCTGAAGCACCACCTTCATAGCACCTTCATTGTAGAAGATCTGAAGAGAATCGATAGTTGAAGAGTAATAACCCTTAACATTCTTGTAGGCCTCCTGAAGAGTTCTGATATCCTTAAGTCTCTGGATAGCAACTGCCTCACGAGAAGGCTTGTCCTGCTGCTTATAGCGAACATCAACAGCTACACTTTCAAAGTTAGCATACGCTAAAGCTACGATTGCCACTGGCAACAACAGAAAAGTAAAAATTTTCTTAATTATCGGTCCCATTATGATTTATAATTTTTTATTCTTTACCAAAAGCCGGACAAAGTTAGAAAATTCATTTATGAAATGCAATATAATTTTGTAATTTTGCATCATCAAAACGCAATGACTACTATGGTAATACAGCCATCACACATAGAAAGGTTGAACGAATGCATATCAAAAGCATCCAGAACGGTGATTGTCACCCACATGAAACCAGACGGAGATGCAATGGGCAGCGCCTTGGCGATGTACCACTTCCTTAAAAAATACTTTCACGTAACACCTGAAATAGTACTTAACGACAGATTTCAGAGCTGCCTGGAATTTCTGATCGACAAAAAAACATCTGAAGACATACACATCTTCTCAGAAGACCAGACCGCAGCAACAGAATCAATAGAGACAGCAGACCTGATCATATGTCTGGACTTCAACGCATTTCACAGGACAGACAGACTCTGCAGCCATCTGGAAAGATCCAATGCCGTAAAAATCCTGATTGACCACCACCTCAACCCAGACCTCGCAAACTTCGACCTGACATTCTCTGAGACAGCCATATCATCAGCTTCAGAGCTGCTGTATCAGATACTTATGGCCATGCCGCAGATAAACGGGGAGGCTGGCGCGCTTCCGACAGAGACTGCTGCAGCTCTCATGACAGGAATGACCACAGACACAAACAACTTTGCAAATTCAGTCTACCCATCCACATTAGTCATGGCCTCAACATTGCTGGCAGCTGGAGTCGACAGGGATTACATTCTTGACAGGCTGTTCAACCAATACGGAGAAAACAGGTTAAGGCTTATGGGACACATGATGAAGGATCTCCTTACCATAACTGAAGACGGGGCAGCATATATGATTCTGGATCAGAAGACGCTCGCAGAATACGACATAAAGGAAGGTGACACCGAAGGCTTCGTAAACATGCCTCTTTCCATAGCGGGTGTCCGGATGAGCCTGCTGCTCAAGGAAGACGGAAACAAGATCAGGGTCTCGATCAGATCTAAAAAAGGCACCTCCGCAAACATGTGCGCACGATTATATTTCAATGGTGGAGGTCACGAAAATGCAGCCGGAGGCAGACTGGAGATTCCTATAACTCAAGCTGAAGAATACATAAGACATCACGTTCATAAATATTTTACTGAAAATGAAAGCTAAATCGGAACTGACACTTTTCGCGATTCTGATATGTATGATAGCCGGATCATGCGTAAAGGAGAAACTTGAAACCATATATAAGAAACAGGAGACTCAGATAGACTCCTACTTGAGCAGCAACAATACCGCAAAAAGGGATTCGACCATAGTAGCGGAAGACGGTTCGACTCGGGACACGACATGGACCGACACCTTGGACATCATATATAATAAAGGTGCAGCACGTCTTGTGAAGAAAGAAGGTTCAGGTCCTGCCCTATCTGAAACAGGAGCGGTGTCATTTTATTATGCCGGCTATATATTTAAAGGAAACAATGTAAGTGCAGCCAACCTTTTTGCCACCAACCACCAGCAGACAGCGGAAAGTTCAAACTTCAGCTTGACCGATCCGGACTACTCTCTCCTCGAGGTCAACATGGCGGAGACAGACCTGCTTGAAGGGCTCAGAAACGGACTTGTCGGGGTTCGGGCAGGTGAGGAATGCGAAATTCTTTTCAACGCAAAATACGGATACGGCAACAAGACATTCGGCATAATTCCTGTAAACTCCGCCCTGCTTTATAAAATATGGGTGGTGGGTGTATCTAACGACTAAGGATTTTTATTATCTTTGCAAGTTGATTTTTTATTAGTGACAATGAAGAAGATTTTTTCAGCTATTTCATACCTTGCGGCTGCGCTGATATCCATCAGCTGCGCTAAGACAGAAACAATAGGACCGAACGACGCATATCAGCGATATTTCGAAGCATGGATGCAGCTCAATCATCCGGATGCAGTGCCTACCGGACTCGGAATATACATCATGTACGACAAGCCCGGCGAGGGAGCTGTTGTTGGAGAGGAAGGCTATGTACTCCTAGACTACAAGGTAACTGACCTTGAAGGCAACATATCTTCATACACTGATGCCTTGACAGCAAAGCAGCTGGGGGAATATCAGGAAACTGCATATTATGGTCCAAAGTTCTGGACAACAGCCGCGACAACACTCCCTGCAGGAGTAAGAAACGCCCTTATAGGAACAAAGGTCGGTACAACCAGAGAGGTCATCATCCCTAGCTGGCTTATGTCATACAAATCATATGACAGTGCAGAAGATTATCTTGACCCACCTCTCAAAAAAGACGAAGAGTACGATGCTTCCAGCTTTTCAAACACCATCTATCGTTTCACCATCAAGGACTACACAGAAAATCCTGACAAGTGGCAGATAGACTCTATCGGAAGATTCTTCTCAAACACTCAGGTACTCATAGACGGCAAGCCTGCCGCACAGGTATTCACCACAGCATCCGGAGTACAGATGACCGCAAAAGACTCGACATCCACCGGTTTCTACTACAAGCAGCTGAAGGCACCTGCAGATACCGGAAGTTTCAAGTCTGACACAACGATATACATAAACTATGTGGGCAAGCTCCTTAACGGACTTGTATTTGACACAAACATAGAAAGAGTAGCGAAAGACAACCACCTGTACTCTGCAGGCAAGAAGTACGAGCCGATGAGGATCAACTGGGGTGAAGAGTACACTGACATGACAATGGGTTCTGACAAGAGTTCCATGATCAGCGGATTTGCCAAGACTCTCTGGCAGATGAAGGCTATGGAAAAGGGTGTGGGAGTCTTCTACTCAAGTCTTGGATATGGATATTCTGGCAGCGGATCAAGCATCCCAGGCTATTCGCCCCTCATATTTGAAATCGAACTTGTAGCAAAGCCGGAGGAATAAGATGGCAGAGGCAACAAGAAATGCACCTACGGAACTCGGAACAGAGAACATCGGAAAACTGCTCAGGCAATATGCGTGGCCTGCAATCATAGCCCAGGTGGCAGCTTCGCTGTACAACATGGTTGACAGCATATACATCGGACATTTGAGTTCAGATGCGATTTCAGGTCTTGCAGCCACCTTTCCACTCATGAACCTTTCCACAGCATTCGGCACCCTGGTGGGAGCCGGAGCTGCAACAATGATATCCATTCTGCTGGGCCAGAAGCACTATCATATGGGAAACAAGGTCCTTGGAAACGTTGTCAGCCTAAACATCATAATAGGTCTGGTGTTCATGGGAGTGGCCTTGGCCTTCATTGACCCGATATTGTATTTCTTCGGAGCAAGTGCTAAAACGCTTCCATATGCCAAGGAATACATTACGATCATCCTTTACGGAAACATTGTAACCCACCTTTATTTCGGACTGAATGCGGCCATGAGGTCATCCGGAAGTCCAAAGAAAGCAATGGGACTGACAATCTTTACCGTGATATTCAACGCTATTCTCGACCCTATATTCATATTCGGTCTGGACCTTGGCATATCAGGAGCTGCATGGGCTACAGTCATATCTCAGGTGACAGCCATGATGGTGGTCCTGCATCACTTCAACAATCAGAGCCGGGCCATTCATTTCGAAAAAGGAATCTTCAGGTTGAACTGGAATGTGGCTAAGAAATCACTGGTAATAGGAACTGGACCGTTCCTGATGAATGTAGCTGCATGTATAGTCACCATCTTCATCAACCAGCAGCTGCGCAAATACGGTGGTGAAGTCACTGGAGACAATTATATCGGTGCATATGGTATATGCAACAGAATCATCTTCATGTTCATCATGATCTGCATGGGTCTGAATCAAGGAATGCAGCCTATAGCAGGATATAACTATGGAGCAAGACTGTATTCCAGAGTAAAGGATGTATTCTGGAGGACCGCCAGACTGGGAATGCTGGTAACTTCAATCTGCTTCCTGATCGGAATGTTCATCCCTCGCCTGGCATGCGGAATATTCATCAACACAGCGGACGGAACTGAAATGCTTGATATTGCTGAACGTGGCTTGAGACTGTTCACCATCATGTTCCCTATAGTCGGTCTGCAGATGATCGGAACAAACTTCTTTCAAAGTCTCGGACTTGTAAAGAAATCTATAATATTGTCACTGTCAAGACAGCTGCTTATGCTTTTGCCGTCACTTTATCTTCTTCCTATATGGATAGGGACTGACGGAGTTTGGCTCAGCTTCCCTGTTTCTGATTTTCTTTCCACAATTCTGACTGTCATTCTCCTGAGAAGACTTTTCAGAAAATTCAACTCACTTCATGACGGCGACAGCGCTAAATCTTTGGACGGACAGCTATAACTTAAGACTATGAGCAGAAGAAGAAAAAGCAATATAAAAAAAAGACAGACAATATTCTTCGGATTAATGACCGCCGCTCTGGCGGTCTTATTTCTGGTAGCGCCAAACGATACCGATCTTTCTGAAAACGAGGATGTCGCTGAGGTATTGCCTACAAAGGAACTGAACAAGGAGATAACAAATGAAATGTCAGATGTCCCGGATTTGGAAAAACTCGACAAAAAGATAAAGAGGTATATCAGGGACTGGCATATAAAAGGGGCATCATTGGCGATTACCCGTAATGACTCTCTGGTTTACGCAAAAGGATACGGCTGGGCAGATCAGGAGATGGAAGTGGAAATGGCCCCTGGACACATCATGAGGGTGGCCTCAGTTTCAAAACTGATCACAGCAGTCGGCATAATGGTCCTCCAGGATCAAGGCAAAATGACCATAAAGGATAAGGTCTTCGGTCCGGACGGCATTCTGAACGACGAATTCTTCAACGAATTGACAAAGTGCGACTCAAGGTACCAGAAGATCACTGTTGAGGATGTCATGCGCCACCAGAGCGGATTCAACAGAGATCCCCTGTTCTCATCACTGGACGTCCAGAAGCAGATGAAGCTGGAGAATCCTCCTACTAAGGAAGACTTCTTTACATTGGTCCTGGGCAAAAAATTGAAAGCCGCACCTGGAGAGCGCATAGCATATTCGAACTTCGGATACCTTCTGCTTTCAGAAATCATAGAAAAGGTTTCCGGAAAGCCATATGAGCAATTCATACGCGAAGACGTGCTCAAGCCTGCCGGATGTTATGACATGCACATCGGAGCAATAGACTATTGTGACAAAAGGGAGAATGAGGTAAGATACTACACCCACGAGGGAGACGGCAAATACGTGGCGGACTTCAGAGACAGTCGTGATACAGTCGAACGATGCTACGGAGGAACAAATCTGCCGCTTCTGTCAGGAGCAGGTGCATGGTGCAGCTCTACGATAGAATTGGCACGTCTGGTTGCTTCTATTGACGGACATAAGGGCGTCAAGGACGTAATATCCAAGAAGAGCCTCAACCAGATGATCGCATACTATGACGAGAACACCTATTCCCTGGGATGGAACGACACTCACCCGTCAAAAGGCTGGAACAGAACCGGCACATTGGCAGGCACAAGTGCATTGGTCAGACATTACCCGGATGGAGAGTGCTGGATCCTTGTGACAAATACAAGCACATATAAGGGCCCCAGATTCACGAAGAATACTGACGCCCTTTTTAATGAATGTCGAAAGCTTTACAGTTCAAAACTTCCGAAAGTAGACTTGTTTGCGGATGATTATTCTCTTGAATAAGTCTTTACTTCAAACTCTCCACCGAGGATACCATATCCATTTTCAGCAAGAGACTCAAGTTCGTTTTCTCCAGGATAAACCTCGACTGGAGCGATGAACTGCACCATCTCCTTAATTGGATTGGTTATAGGTTTACCGTATGCAATGCCACCGGTCAGGATGATCGCATCGACCTTACCGCCTACTACTGTTGCCATGGCACCGATGTACTTTGCAACTGAAATGCAGTACGCATTCAAGAAATCGACATAAGCCTTCTCCCCTGCTACAGCACGATTTTCGATCTCGCGGAAATCGTTAGTACCCAGATGGGCTACGGCTCCACCCTTGCCAACGAGCATCTTCTTTATTTCGGCCTTGGAGTACTCACCGCTGAAGCACATCTCTACAAGAGGAAAAGCCGGAACAGAACCAGCACGTTCAGGGCTCATAGGACCGTCACCACCAAGGGCATCGTTTACGTCAATCACAAGACCGTTTCTGTGAAGCGAAACTGATGTACCACCTCCCATGTGGGCAACGATCACGGTCACATCCTTATTGGTCTTGCCGACATTACGTGCATAACGACGCACCATCGCGCGTGAGTTCAATGTATGGAATGCCGGTCTTCGCGGGAATGCCGGATGTCCGGAAATCTTCAGTTCCGCAAGCATATCATCCGAGGTAGGAGCATCAGCGATATAGGCTTTGCATATGCCTTGGATGCCTTTTTCCGCACGTGATTTATTGATATCTGCCGCCATATCGTCAGCAATGAGGGCGCTGAGATTGCATGCATGCACTCCATCGCGACCAGCCATCAGCGCTTCGCGCATTTCCTGAGTCACCTCATACACACCGGTCTGGATAGGTGTTATCAGACCGCCACGGGCCATGATAAGGTCTATGGAATCCAATTCCACTCCATTTTCTGTGAGAAAGTTCACAATTGCATCACGACGCATTCCGCCCTGATGCATCACTGACTCATATTTTGCAATTTCTTCTGCAGAGTGATTTAGATTCTTCTCAAATTTCTGCTGTCCATCCTCGTAGAATCCGATCTTGGTCGAGGTTGAACCCGGATTGATTATCAGTATTTTACCTTTCATAACAATATTAGAACATTGCTGCGATTGCGATTGAATTCAATTTGGTGTCGATGCTGTCCGCACGGCTTGAAAGCACACATGGAACTTTCGCACCGACAAGGAGACCAGCCTGTCTTACGCCAGGGACCAGCTTTGAGTTTGCCTTGTAGAATACATTTCCAGACTCGATGTTAGGGAAGAGGATGCAGTCTGCATCACCGGCTACCGGGCTTACAAGGCCTTTGATCTGAACTGACTCCATGTCGATGGCTACATCAAGGGCAAGAGGACCGTCAGCGATGCAGCCTTTGATCTGTCCACGGTCGACCATCTTTGAAAGCATTGCAGCCTCAACAGATGCCGGCTGACTCGGAAGCACCTGCTCTGTAGCAGCAAGAATCGCCACCTTCGGTGTCTGAACTCCGACTGCCTTTGCAGTCTTGACAAGCCACTCCATGATGATCTGCTTCTGCTTAAAATCAGGCGCAGGAATCACTGCAACATCACCTACGAAAAGGAGCTTGTGGTATGAAGGAATCTCAAGTGTCGTACAGTGGGTCAATGTTCCTTTTGGAGGGAGAAGACCTGTCTCCTTGTTCAGGATTGCACGCAGAAACTTGTCTGTCGAGCAAAGGCCCTTCATAAGGAAGTCACCCTCTCCGTCACGGATCATCTGCACAGCCTGAGCCACAGATGGAAGCTCTGAAGGATTATGTACGATGGTAAATCTTGAGATGTCGACTCCTTCCTCCTTACATGCTGCAGCAATCATGTTCTCGTCACCGACGAGCGTCACGTCCGCAAGACCAAGTTCTACTGCCTTTCCTGCAGCTGCTACTGTATGGCTGTCAACACCCCATGCAGCCACCATTCTTTTTCTAGTGCCGCGGCTGCTGAGCTCGGCATAGATCTGTTCGAATTTTGTAAACATATATTCTGGTTTTCGCGAAACGACATGGGGACATTCCGAAAAATGTCCCCACTGAAATTATTCTTCGTTCTGAACGATGTTCATTGTGTCACGTGCAATCATCAGCTCCTCATTCGTTGTTATGAGAGCAACCTTAACCTTTGAGTCAGGAAGAGTGATGATTG
>JAEIGA010007357.1_pt1 | contig 16741 bp, 12 predicted proteins | sample 9270691 | NCBI WGS metagenome assembly JAEIGA01 (sample SAMN17057246, study PRJNA624740) | gut metagenome | biome: biome; isolation source: fecal sample | host: Bos grunniens | place: China: Xizang | collected 2019
CTTTCCACGATTGTTGGGCGTTCACGGCATATTGTCCGCATTTTGATATGAGCGAATGCAATAAATGGGAGACAGGTTGTGAAAATTGCATTCAAAAAAAACAATTTAGTTGGTTTTTTGATAGAAGCCAAAAATTATATAAAAAGAAACAAGAATTGTTTCAGGGCCTAGACTTAACGATCATCACTCCTTCGAAGTGGTTGGCTGGATTAGTAAAACAATCATTTTTAAGAGATTATCCTGTTAAGGTAATCAATAACGGAATCGATTTGGACGTGTTCAAACCGACAGAAAGTAATTTCAGGGAAAGGTATGGAATAGAGAGTAAATATGTCCTTTTGGGCGTTGCTTTCGATTGGTCAAAACGAAAAGGAATAGACGTATTTATTGAGTTGGCGAAACGTTTGGGCGAAGAGTATCAGATCGTCCTCGTTGGTACAAATGAAAAAATCGATAAAATTTTACCGAAAAATATTATTTCCATTCACCGAACGCAAAATCAAAAGGAGCTTGCAGAAATCTATACGGCGGCGGATCTGTTCGTAAATCCGACGAGAGAAGAGAATTTCCCTACTGTGAATATCGAAGCGTTAGCTTGCGGAACGCCGATCGTTACGTTTAAAACCGGAGGTAGCCCGGAGATTATCGACAAAACTTGTGGTTCGGTCGTGGAAAAAGACGATCTTGCAGGCTTAATGAACGACATTATACGTATACGGACAGAAAAATTTATCCAAGCACAAGATTGTCGTAAACGTGCTCAAATATTTAACGCAAATGATTGTTTTATAGGATATGTGACATTGTATGAAAGAAAAAAAGATTGAATCGGTTGTTTTTATTTCCAATTTCTTTAATCATCATCAAAAACCTGTATCGGATAGTTTTTTCGCCGAATTTGGAGAAGGGTATAAATTTTTGGAGACAGAAGAAATGACGAAAGAGCGAAAAAATTTGGGATGGGGAATGGATGTATACCCTTCGTATGTAATTTCTTCTCAACAATTTCAAAGCGAATTCAACGAATGTTTAGAAATCATAAACAGCGCAGACGTGGTGATTGTCGGTTCGGCTCCCGAATATTTGATTTCGGCAAGGAAAAAAAAGAAAAAAATAATTTTTAGATATTCTGAAAGACCACTGAAACGGGGGCTGGAGTTGTGGAAATTTATTCCCCGTCTTATTAAATGGAAACAAAAAAATTTGCCTTCAAAACAAATTTATATGTTATGTGCGAGTGCGTATACGTATGCCGATTATGCTAAATTCGGATTATTTAAAAATAGGTGCTATAAATGGGGATATTTCCCTGCCGCAAAAAAATATGATAACGTTGAAGGCTTACTTAAAAGTAAAAAATCTCATTCAATTATATGGGTTGCACGATTTATAGATTGGAAACATCCTGAGACTGCTATTGAAGTGGCAAAACGATTGAAAAAAGATGGTTATGATTTTGAATTAACGATAATAGGTACCGGTCCGTTAGAACAATCTCTTAAAAATATAATTTTGGATGCAGGGCTTGAGCGGTTGGTAAAGATGCTTGGTTCAATGACGCCTGAGCAGGTTAGAATGCATATGGAGCAAAGTGAAATATACCTATTTACTTCAGACCGAAATGAAGGTTGGGGGGCAGTTTTGAATGAGGCAATGAATTCAGCCTGTGCGGTAGTTGCAAGTCACGCCATCGGTTCGGTTCCCTTCTTAATCAAAGATGAGGACAACGGATTGATCTATCAGGATGGAAATATCGATGACTTATATTTGAAGGTCAAATTTTTATTTGACAATCAAGAGAAGCGTAAAAAGATGGGGTTACAAGCGTATCAAACTATTATTGAGGAATGGAATGCTGAAAATGCTACGAAAAAGTTTATATCGTTAGCTGAAAATTTGTTGAATGAAGGGAGGACAACGGATTTATCTGAAGACGGCGTATGTAGTAAAGCAAATATTTTGAAAGACAATTGGTATGTAGGAGCGTTGAATATAGTTGAATAACAGCGGGGATTTTTACGACGGTTGGATGAAAAATCCCTATTCGGCTATTATTTCTTGCAACGACGGCTTTCGTCCCGTCAGTTTTTTACTCGAAACGTTAAACAAATAAAAAGATTTAGAGTACGCTCTAAATCTTTTTACTTTTGTAAAGAAATATGCTATAATAATAGAAACTGCAAACAAACGCAAAGGATAACGGATATGAACAAAGACAAATTAGGCAAATGGGCGGAACTCCTGCTCGATACCGGAAAACGCAATAATTTGATTAGCTTTAAAGACTCGAAAACGAGTACTTTGGAAATTCTTGCGCCCGATTTCGTCGAGCTTTTTCACCGCTTGGAACACGCTGCAACCTTTGAAGTGTACGACCCCAAGCTCAACGAAGATGACGACGAGTTGGACGGCGCAACCGCTCGGCAAACGGACAAGGCTTTATCAAAACAAGAGTATTTTGCGCTGTATGCGCGTAAGCTTAAAAAACAGCAAATACTCGTTTATAACGACGGGAATAAGCCGATTTCCACGCTTAAAAATATTCGAAAAAAGGCAAGTAGCGCAATAGAAGAAACGGGTGTGAATATTGCGTATATCGCCTTTGGGTTTATCCATTGGACAGAGAGCGAAGCTTCGGAAGCCTTTCTTCGCGCGCCCGTGTTGCTCGCGCCGATTACTATTGAAAACGAATCTACCGTTGACCCACATTATATTAAAATTACCGACGACGAAATTATCGTCAATCCCACGTTCGCTTTTAAATTGCAAAGCGAATACGGCGTGAAATTGCCTGAATTTAACGACGAAGAAGGGGTGGACGGGTATCTTTCGCGCGTGGAAGAAATTGTCGCAAAGCTTAAATGGACGGTGTCGTGTGAATGTAAAATCGGGATTTTCTCTTTTTTGAAAATCAATATGTATAAAGATTTAAAAGACAACGGCGAAAAAATCGTGCAAAACGTTAGCGTGCGCGCGCTGTTAGGGGAGTTCGGGAAAGACAATGCTATGGAAAATCCCCCTGCCCGTATGGATTTACTCGATTTGCATAACGTGGTGGATGCCGATTCCAGCCAAGCGGAAGCGATAGAAATGGCGGTACAGGGCAAAAGCTTCGTCTTGCAAGGCCCGCCGGGTACGGGGAAAAGCCAAACGATTACGAACATTATCGCAGAATGTTTGTTGCTCGGCAAAAAGGTGCTGTTCGTATCCGAAAAGCTTGCCGCGCTCAACGTCGTATACGATAAACTCAAAAACGTAGGGTTAGAAGAATTTTGTTTGGAATTACACAGCCATAAAGCGAGCAAAAAACAAGTCATTGACGAGCTTTGCCACACCTTAAAACTCCCTAAAAGCGTAGTAGCGGAGCAAGCGGAAAAGGAAATTAAAGATGCGAAAGACGCTCAGCAGATTTTGGATGCGTACGTTTCGGAATTGCATAAAATCCGTCCTGTAATCGAAAAAACGCTGTACGCCTTATACGAAGAAATTTCCGCTTGTCGGTTTGCGCCCGATTTGGAGTTCGTAGTCGGGAATTTGGCAACGAAGGGGGCGGCGTATATCGAACAGGCGCAAAACCTACTGGAACGCTACGTGGCGTATTTGCCGTCTATCGGCTACGATTATCATACCAATGTATTCTACGGCTATTCCAACCTTGATTGTTCGTACGCAACCGCAATGCAAGTCAAGGCAGACTTTTTGGCGGTGGCAGAGCTTAGCAGAACCTTGCAAGCTATTTCCGGAAAAATGCAAGAAAGCTACGGGACGGTGATAGGAACGCTCGCTCAAGCGCACGCGTTTGAGAAATTCTTTGCGCTCGTGAAAGGGAGCGAGTTTATCACGCCTATCGTATTGAATGCGCAAAACTTGCAAAAAACGCAGGAAACGGTGAAAAAACTGCAAGCGTTGGCAAAGGAAATACTCCGCAAAAAATCCGCGCTCGAAAAAGAGTTTGACGAAGATTTGTATAAACTCGACGGGCAAACGCTGTATAAAAAATTAACTAAGCAATTTAGCGGAATGTTCTCTCGCTTGTTTAATAAAGAATATAAGAGTATTCTTTTAGACTTAAAGCTTAGCAAAAAAGAAGGCAAAAAACCTTCGTATAAAACGGCAACGGCAACGCTTAACACGCTGGGCGCATATCAGCGGCAAATGAAAGAGTTCACGGCGCTTGAAAACACGCTCGCCAACGCGCTTGGCAACGCTTACGACGGCGTAAACACCCGCTTTGACGACTGGTTAAAAGAACTGCAAGAACTTTCTGGCGTACAGGCGAAAGGGCTTTCGTTCGGGCGTTTGGCAACCCTTTCTAAAAAAGAATTTACCGAGAAACAGAGCGTGTTTGCAGAACTGTTTGAGCATTTGCAACGAGCGTTTGCAACGGTCGGGGAAGGGGAAACTCGTTTGCTTTCTTATTTTGAACAAAAAGAGTATAATTTGCAAACCGCGCAGTTGGAGCGTTTAGAGAAAAAGTGCGTAGGCTGTTATGAAAACGCCGACAAATTAGATAACTGGTGTCAGTTTATGCAGCTTTTGCAAACATTGCAGGGCGCGGAATTGCGTTCGTTCGTCGATTACGCAACCCAAAAGCGAGTTGCGCCTGAAAAAATCGTTGCGACCTATAAAAAAGCCTTTTACAGTCAATGGGTGGATTTGGTGTTGCGAGAAGTCCCCCTGTTGTTCGGGTTGGCGCGCGTACCGCACGACGAAACCGTTCGGCGGTTTATCGAAAAAGACCGTATTCATTTTGAAATCAACAAAGCGAAAATCAAATCGGTGCTTTCGCAAAAACGTCCGAGCTTGGATTTAATCGCGCAAGGAAGCAGTATCGCGGTTCTACTCCGTGAAGGGGAGAAAAAACGCAAACAAAAAGGCATACGCGCGTTGCTTTCGGAAATCGGGGAGCTGGCGCAAACCTTAAAACCCTGCTTCTTAATGTCCCCGCTCAGCGTTAGCACCTATTTGGGCGCGGATATGCAGTTTGACGTGGTAATTTTCGACGAAGCTTCGCAGATTTTCCCGCAGGACGCCGTAGGCGCGATTTATCGCGGGAAACAGTTAATCGTAGTGGGCGATTCCAAACAAATGCCCCCGAGCAATTTCTTCAACGCTTCGGTAGACGTGGAAACGGACGACGAAACGGAAGACGTAGCGGATTTTGAGTCCATTTTGGATTTATGCTCCACTTCCTTCCCCCAACGCAGATTAAAATGGCATTACAGAAGTCGTTTCGAACAGCTTATTTCTTTCTCGAATAAGAATTTCTACGAAAACGATTTGACTACCTTCCCGTCGTCGACGACGGATAAACAAGGGGTGGGCGTGGATTATTTCTACGTGAACGGCGTGTTCGATAGAAAGACGAAAACCAACCGCGTGGAAGCGGAAAAAATCGTAGACATGGTGTTCGAGCATATCGAAAAATACCCCGAACGCAGTTTAGGCGTGGTGGCGTTTAGTATCTCGCAACAAAATTTAATTGATAAGCTGTTAAATAAACGCAGACAAAAAGACAATTCCAAAGAATTTTTCTTTAAATCGGATAAAGAAGAACCCTTTTTCATCAAGAATTTGGAAACGGTGCAAGGGGACGAACGGGATACGATTATTTTCAGTATCGCGTATGCAAAGGACGAACAGGGTCGGTTTTTGGCGAACTTCGGACCTATCAACCGCGAAGGCGGGGAACGGCGTTTAAATGTTGCCGTCACGAGAGCGAAATATAACGTGCAAATCGTTTCTTCCCTTCATTCTTGGGACGTAGATTTAAGCGGTTCGAAATCGGTGGGCGCAAGGCTTTTAAGGGACTATCTCGACTATGCCGAAAACGGGGAAATTCCCTTGCAGGAAACGGAAAACGAAAACGCGTTTGCCCGTATTCGTTCGGACTTTACGCAGGAAGTTAGGGACTTTTTGCGCGAGCAGGGCTTTGAAGTGGATAGCCAAGTGGGCTGTTCTTCCTTTAAAATCGATTTGGCGGTCAAACGCCCGAATTCTTCCGACTATGCGTTGGCAATCGAATGTGACGGACGGAGCTACCGCTCGTCGAAAACGGCGCGGGACAGAGATAGATTGCGCCAAGATATTTTGGAAAGAATGGGCTGGAAATTCTATCGCGTTTGGTCTACCGATTGGTTTAGAAACAAGCGTATGGAACAGGAACGGCTGTTAAAAGCGGTTAAAGAAGCATTCAAAACTACTCCGAAAAAACCCGAAAAAACGCAGGATACCGACCTTTCTTTCGAACGAACGGTTGAAGAAAGACGGTTGGAATTTCCCAAATACAAAGCCGTTGACGCGGTTGCGCTCGGCAAACGCTACGGCGGGGATATTTTAAGCGTCGTCCGCGCGGTAGTAGATGCGGAAGCACCCGTTTCCGAAGAATGGCTGTTAAAGCGTATGGTGTATTTGTTCGACGGCAGGGAAAAGGTGACCAACGTCGTGCGCGAGCAGTTCGAATACGCCATTAGGGGGTGTGCAAGCTACGGTATTATCCGTCATAACGGGTTCTTTTATAAGCAAGGTTGGCGAGTCCCCCTTTTGCGCGTGCCGGAAGACGGCGAAACGCCCCGCGATATTAAATATATCCCGCTCGAAGAGCTTGCGAACGGGATTTGGCTGGTGCTTCGGCAAAACGTATCGGCGGAAAAATCGGGATTATTCCGTTTGCTTTCCACTCAGCTTGGGTTTGCCCGTATCGGCGACGCGATTTTAGAACGGCTTGAAAAAGCCTTAAAAGTTTTGGGCGACAGAGTAGAGCGCAACGGCGATATGCTTTCCTTAAAACAAGACTAAACAAAAAATCCCTTACGGATACTTCCGTAGGGGATTAAACTTTATAAAGAGAATTTAAAGGAATAATAAACTTTCCGCAAGGGTTAAAAGAAATAAAAATCCAAAGTTAAACGCCGAGAATAAAAGCACGTATTTTCCCGCTTTTCCGTTCGTGCGCGCGGTGTATTCCCGAAAAGTAATTAAGCTAGCGAGCGACGAGATGAGCGTTCCCACCCCGCCGATATTCACGCCTACGAGCAACGCCCGCCAGTCGGCAGTGAATTGCGAGAGTAAAATGGCAGACGGCACGTTGCTGATGACTTGGCAAGACAGCGCGGAAACGAGCAAAGGATTTTTCGAGAGCAACCAGCTAAACCCTTCGCGCACGGCGTTTATCTCTGCCATATTCCCCGCAAAGATAAAGAACATTACGAAAGTCAACAAAAGTCCGTAGTCTACTTTTTTGAGCGCGTTTCTATCTAAAAACAACAGCGCAACGGGCACGACGATTAAGCCTATCCAAAAAGGTATCACGCGAAATACGATTACGATAGAAAGCGCAAATAAAACGCCGTAGGCAACCGTACGCCCGACGGGCAAGGTAATTTTTTCTTCCGAAAGTTCTAACGCTTCTTTTTTAACGAACAGGCAACAAAGGGTAATCAGCGCAACGGAAATGCAAAACGGGGGGAGCATGGTCGAGATAAAGCTCCCCGTCGGGATATTAAACTTCGTATACAGATATAAGTTCTGCGGATTTCCAAAAGGGGTGAGCATACCGCCTAAGTTCGCCGCGATATTTTGCATAATAAAGGTAAACGCCGTGTATTTTTCTTTTTTCGTAGACGAAAGCACGAAATACCCAAGCGGTAAAAAGGTGATAAGCGCCATATCGTTGGCGATTAGCATAGAGCCTAAAAAAGTTATGTATACAAGCGCGAGAATACACGCCCGACTGTTTTTAAACAGCTTTACGATTTTTTGTGCAAGCGCGTAGAAAAAACGGATATTCCGAAAGGCGCAAACGACGGCGAGCGTGCAAAACAAACAAGTCAGCGTTTTAAAATCCAAATACCCTAAATATTCCTTGTTAGGCGGAACGATACAGGAAGTAATCACGGCGGCGAGCGTAGCGATACAAAGCACCGCATTCTTTTTTACAAAACTGCCGATATGGTGAAAAATTTCTGCGCTCGTGGGCAAATGGGGCTTTTTGACTGCACCGTGCATAAGCGTTTTTCTCCTTTTTTCGTTTAATTCTTGAAAAAATATAAGAAAAAAGGAAGCTTAGGCTTTCTTTTTTTGAAAAATTTTTTCAAAAAAATGTTATAATTACAAAATTACTAAATTTGTAGTAAATCCCACTAAATTTGTAGTAATGCAACTTTTCACCTAATTTTTATGGTATAATAAAAAAAAGGAGAAAAGTAGTATGAAATCTTTTATGGAAAAATTATTTGACGGAATGATAGAATCGCCTGAATACGATAATAGCTTTGGTATTAACAAAGAAAGTATCAGAATATACGAAAGATTAGACAAGTTATTATCAGGCAAAGAGAACAAGCTATTCAACGACTTTGCAGACGCTTGGTCTTGGGAGCAAGCGCAAATGGAAAACCGCATTTTCCGCTACGGTTTTAAAACGGCGATACTGCTTATAGTAGAAGCCTTGCAATAGATTGCAATGACACAACCACAGTCATTGCGAGCGAAACGAAGTGGAGCGTGGCAATCTCACGCAAAGAGCGGGGGAAGGACGAGTGCGCTGATAACGAGTACGCCAAGCGCGATTCTGTACCAACCGAAGAGCGTGAAATCGTGCTTGCGCACGAAGTCCATTAGGAATTTGATGACGAATAACGATACCGCAAACGCTACGAACGCGCCGATAAGTAAATACCCGAACTCCGCAAGCGAAAACGCAAAACCGTATTTTAAAAGCTTTAAAAGGCTTGCGCCGAACATTACGGGAATGGCAAGGTAAAAGGTGAACTCCGCCCCCGCAGGACGGGATACGCCTAATAATAACGCGCCTAAAATCGTGATGCCTGATCGCGAAGTGCCCGGTATGAACGAAAGGGCTTGAAATACCCCGATTAACGCCGCGTGCAAATAACTAAGCTCGGCAACGCTTTGCGTTTTGAAGGTGCGGTGTTTGTTCCATTTTTCCACGAGAATAAACGCTACGCCGTAGACGATTAGCGTGATGGCTATCACGAGCGGGGAATCGGGCATATCGAGTAGAATACCGACGACGGCGGCAGGGATACAAGCCACCACAACCTTGCCCCAAAGGTTGAAAATATCTTTTTTGACCGTTAAACGGGTTTTGAGCGCGCCTTGCTCCGTTTGCGTTTTGCGTAAGCCGAACGGAAAGAGTTTGTTCCAAAACAAAATCACGACGGCAAGGATTGCGCCGAGCTGAATTACGTATAAAAATACTTCCTTGAACGCGGGCGAGCAATCCATAGGAAAAAGCTCGTCGAAAAGCAGAATATGCCCCGTGCTCGATATCGGAAGCCATTCCGTAATTCCTTCCACGATTCCTAAAAGTATGACTTTTAAAATTTCAAGAAATTCCATTTTACGCTCCTAAAAACAGCGAAATTTATTCAATATACGCAATCTATCGTTTAAATTATAACATTTTAGGGGTAATAAGTCCACAACTTTTTACAAAAAAACGAAAAAACGGAAAATTTTTTTTGTAAACTATTGCAAATAATAAAAATTTGTGATATAATTATTTTGTATTCGGAAAATACTTCGGATAAATCGGGTACGTTGGGTTTATAAAAATGCCTTAGGGGGCATGACTTCGAGGGGGAATTTCGGGGTACAAAAATACTAGGGAGGTACTCCAATGAGTCAGGGAACTGTTAAATGGTTCAATGCGGGAAAAGGCTATGGGTTCATAGCCGGCGATGAGGGCGGCGACGACGTTTTCGTGCATTTCTCGGCGATTGTAGCGGAAGGCTACAAAACGCTTAAAGAAGGGCAGAAGGTTTCGTATGAAACGGAAGCCGATCCCAAAAACCCCGATAAACTGCGTGCGGTAAACGTTTGCGCGTTGTAATCGGGCGGGGCTTCGTAAAGCGTTCGCCTTTACGAAACGGAAATAATCGGTCGCATTGTCTTTAAGGGGCGTGCGACCGTTTTTCATAAAAATAATCGTGTGTTTTTGCGCAGGGCAGAAGTTATAAAAGGTGGTTGTTATGGAATTTATTACGGATGCAAAAGAAGTTTTTGAGCAAGCCTACGGCAAGCCTGCCACCCGTTTGTTTACGGCGGCGGGAAGAATTAACGTGATCGGGGAATACGTCGATTACTGTGGCGGAAAGGTGTTGCCTGCCGCGCTCAATCTTGCTTGTAAGATTTTCGCGCGCGCGAACGGCGAACGGGTAATCCGTATCTTATTAAAAGGAATTGACGGGATTATCGAGTTGGATTTAGAGAAATTAGAGAGCTATAAAACACTCAAATACGCGAATTACCAAGCGGGTGTGGCGTATTTATTGCAAAAAAAGGGGGTTGAACTCGTCGGTTGCGATTTATACTACGATTGCGGAGTGCCGTTCGGGAGCGGACTTTCGTCGTCGGCGGCGATTGAAGTGGCAACGGCTGTCGCGCTTTGCGAGTTGGCTGGCGTAGATTACGATAAGGTGGAGCTTGCCGTGCTGGCGCAAAAGGCGGAAAACGAATACGTAGGCGTGAACTGCGGAATTATGGATCAGTTCGCTTCGGCAATGGGCAAAAAGGAACACGCCGTTTTGCTCGACTGCGCAACCCTTGCTTACGAATACGTACCGCTTGAACTTGGAGAATACCGTATCGTCGTGGCGAATTGCAATAAGCCGCATAACTTAAAGGAAAGCAAATATAACGTGCGCCGTCAGGAAGTGGAAACCGCGCTCAAGCTTATTCGGGAAGTCAAGCCCGTGAATTGCCTTGCGGAGCTTACGTCGAAAGAGTTTAACGAAGTGAAATACCTGCTTTCGGGTGTGGTGGCGAAGCGCGCGGAACACGTCGTGATGGAATGTGAACGGGTGCGCTTGGCGGTGCAAGCCTTGAAAGAAGGGGATATCGTTGAGCTGGGCAGATTATTAAACGAAAGCCATTATAGCTTGCGGGATTTATACGAAGTGACGGGCAAAGAGCTTGACGCCCTTTCGTCGTTTGCGAGAAAAGAACCTGAATGTTTAGGTTCGCGAATGATTGGCGCAGGCTTTGGTGGTTGCACGATTTCTATCGTGAAAAAATCGGCGGTGGACGGGTTTATCCGTCGGGTCGGCAAGGCGTATTTCGACGCTATCGGCTACCGCGCGAGTTTTTACGAAACTTCTATTGAAGACGGGATTACCGTTTCTGAGCTTTAACGAAAACACCCCGATTTCGGTCGGGGTGTCGTAGGGTTTAAACTTTTAAAAATTGACGGGCAAGCTTTTTGAGCTTGCTTTTTTCATTGTCGGCGGGGGTGGTTGCAAGATGCAGAAGAAGTTTTTTCAAAATTTCCGAAACGCGGGGGGCAGGTACGCCTTGACTTAATAAATCTTTCCCTGAAACCGCTAATTCCTTTAAATGAAACGGCACTTTTTCTTCTTGCATTTTCAAAAGTATTTCACGCCATTTTCGGTTGGTAGGGCAGGGGGATATATCGTCCTTGCAAGCGGAAAAGTCCGCTTGTTTAATTTGCATTAAATCGTCTAAAAGGGGGGCGTGCTCCACGAAAAACCGCCTTAATTTAGGCTCTTTGGTTTGTAAATTGAAATCGTACATGTGCCACAGCACTAACTCTTTCACCGCCTGCACCGTTTTTTTCGGGGCTTTTAAGCGTTCAAGCGCTTTTTGAGCAAGCTCCGCGCCGTCAACGGGGTGGGAGTGGGAGTTTCCGTCCCGTAAAGTGCAAAAGGGTTTGCCGATATCGTGTAAGAGTGCGGCAAGCCGAAGGCTGGGCGGGGCGTAAAGGGTGGCGCGTAAGGAATGTTGCAACACGTCGTAGTCGTGGAAATCCTTTCGTTGCGCCATACCCCTGCCTAAGGTAAGCTCAGGGAAAATATAATCGAGTACGCCCGTTTTTTCTAAAAGCAAAAGTCCTTGATACTGTCCGCCCGTGTTGCCGTAAGCAAGGTCAGCGGAAAGCAAAAGGGAAAATTCGCTGAAAATACGCTCGGGTTTGATGTCTTGCAAAAGGAAAGCGTTTTTCTTTGCGCCTTGAAAACAGTTCTCGTCGGGCGTAAAACCCAGTTGCGCCGCTTGACGGGCAAGACGAAGTAAGCGCAGACCGTCTTCTCCAAACACTTGCTCCGCTTCCCGTACGGTGGTAATTCGTTTTTCTTGAATTGCCGTGATGCCGTTTAACGGATCGACGAATTTGCCGTTTTTTATATCGTAATAAACGGCGTTCATGGTAAAATCCCGACGCTTCGAATCCAAGCAAATATCGTCCGTGAAAAAGATTTCGTAGGGGGTATGTTCGCCCCGAACGTATTTATCTGAACGGAACGCGGCGTATTCGAGTTCGTTGCCGTTGCCGTCCGTCAGTTTCATAGTTCCCGTATTTTTATAAACGGAACGCACCGAAAAACCGCAACGCTCTGCAAGCGGAACGACGAGCTCAGGCGAAAGCGGAGCGCATACGTCTAAATCAGGCTTTGCTTTTTGTTGACCGAGTAAAAAATCGCGTACGCTACCCCCTACCAGATAAAAAGGTGTGGGAAAAATTTCGGCTAAACGGAGTAAATTGTCGGGTAAAATACTTCTCATTTCGTCAATCCTAAAAAAAATTCGTAAATACAGTATAACAAATTTCAAAATAAAATGCAATTGATTTGCAATTCTTTGAAAAGTGTTATATAATAGATACGTGGGAATTTTATGATTTCCGTCCGTTTTTAGAAAACGGGGTAGATTTTACAAAGGCGAAGGAAAATGTTTCATGTCATTTCAAACCCCGTTTCGGGGAAAAAGGGGAATTTGAAAAACCCCCAAATCGTAGCGCGCGTATTTGAAAAATACGGTTTGGAATATAAACTCTATCAAACCGCCTGTCAAGGGGACGGCAAAGCTCTTGCCGAACAGATTACCAAAGACGGGGGAAGAGATATCGTGGTGATCGGCGGGGACGGAACGTTGCACGAAGTGTTGAACGGGCTTAAAGAGCCTTCCGAGTGTCGGCTGGGTTTGATTCCGTCGGGAACGGGGAACGATTTCGGCTATGCGCTTGGGATTCCCGAAGATGCGGAAAAAGCAGCGGAGTTAATCGCTACCGGTCAAGCCAAAGACGTCGATTATATCGAAGTTGGCGGAAAACGGTGTATGAACGTGTGCGGTATGGGTATGGACGTAGACGTGTTGGAGCGGTGCAGTCGTGGGAAATCTCGGGGAAAGATGAAATATTTGAAAAGTCTTTTGTCGAGCCTGTTCGCTTTTAAAGGCTATAATATTCAAATCCAAGTGGACGGCGAAACGATTGAAAAACACGCGCTGATTGCCGCTGTGTGCAACGGTAAGGCGTTTGGCGGGGGGATTCGCATTTGTCCCGTTGCGGAAGTGAACGATCATAAATTCGACGTACAGGTAATCGATTGCCCGAACGGGAAATGGAAAATCGTAAAGGCGTTTTTAAAGCTGATGAAAGGCAAGATTATGGAAGTGCCTTATCTTAGTCATTACCGTACCGACCGAGTGGTTTTTACCACGAAAGATACGGCAATTTCACAGCTTGACGGGGAATTGTATCAAGATTTGTCCTTCGTTGCGGAAATTAAAAGAGGACTGAAATTTTATTATTAACGGCAAAAGGAAAAGCTTAGATGTTTGACGGAAAATATAAACGGATTTTAGAAAGAATACCCGACGGGGTGTTCGTGTTCGACGAGAAACTGCGCGTGATTTTTACGAACGCAGCCTTTCGCCGTTCTTTTTCCGAGCAAGCAAAAGCAAAAGGTAGCTTAAAAGACGCGCTTGGCTGTAAGGAAGCGGACGGATGCGGTAAGGGTGCGGGGTGCGAGTATTGCTCTTTTTATCGCGCTATGAAAGCGGCGGTTGCTGAAAACAGAGAACGAACCGAAACGCTCGACGCTACGATTCCGCGCGCAGGGCGCATGGATAAGATTTCTATACGAATTCGCGTGTTGCCCGTAGGCGGGAAAAAGAAACTCTTTTTGGGGCTTACGGACGGAAAATATCAATCCGAACTCGAACGGGAAATGCTTACCGCTAAGCAAATGCAACAGCGGTTGTTGCCCGCAGGGAAAACGGCGGGGGGCGTGCCTTATTCGTATATGTATATTCCTTGCTTGGAAATCGGTGGGGATATGCCCGACGTATACGAACTGGACGGACAGACCTACGGCGTACTTGCCGACGTTTCGGGGAAAGGCGTTTCGGCGGGGATGTTGTCGGCGTTCGTAAAGGCGGGGTTTGATAAAAAGCAAAAACGGTTGGACCTTGCCTTGAATTCGCTGAACGCCAAGTTTAACGAGCTGAACCAAGACGAGCGGTCGTATATCACCGTCGCCGCCGTGCGTATCGACGAACGGGCGGGGCTTCTTCGCTACGCGCTTGCGGGGCATAACGCGCCTATTTTGTTAAAGACGGCGGAAGGGGTAAACGAAATCGAGTTGCCTGCGCCCCCTATTTCCAACTGGATGCCCGAGCATAAATATATCGAGCGAGAAATGCCCTTTTCTAAGGGGGATATTTTGGCGTTGCTTACCGACGGGATAACCGAGTGCGCGAACTCGGCGGGGGAACTGTTCGGGATTGAACGGGTGGAAAGTGTGTTGCATCAATCGTATAACGCGCAGGATTTTATCGGAAAATTGCGTTCGGCGTTGAGCGTTTTTTGCGGGGGAAAGTTCTCCGACGACATCACGGCGATTGCGTTTGATTTATAATTTTATGATAGGGGTGCTTAAATAATGCAAAAAGAAACGTTTGAATGGATACATAGCTGGTGCGATTACGCGGATAAAAGCGATAAACCGCGCGTTTTGCTCGTGGGGGATTCGATTACGCACGGCTATCAAGAAATCGTCCGTAAACTTTTGAAAGACGTGGCGTACGTCGATTACGTGTCAACGTCGTACGCGGTGGATAATAAGCTTTATTGTCAGCTCGTGGAAGGAATGGCGAAAAACAGCGACTACGCGCTCATTCATTTTAATCACGGGTTGCACGGCTTTCACATGTCCCCGAGAACGTATAAAAGTAAGCTGAAAAATTTGCTCGTTCGGATACGGGGTAAGGCAAAGCTCGTGCTTGCGGAAACGACGGTCGTATATAAAGAAGGCAATAAACGCTTGCATGCGGGCTGGAAAAAACGGGTAAACGAGCGCAACGAAATTTTAGGAGAGCTTGCAACGGAATTAGATGCCGAGCTTAATCGCTTGTACGCCGTCAGCGAACGGATTGATAAAAAAGACAGATGCCCCGACGGAACGCATTACGAGATAGAAGGCTATCAAAAATTAGCAAATGCCGTTGCGGAAACCTTGAAGAAATTTTTAAAATAACCGTTTAAAAGGAAGAAAAATGGGGATTTATAAATTATACCCTGAATGTAAAGACAATGTTTGAAAATAAAGAACGTATTTTAAAAGGAGAAATGAAAGTGGTTGTAGCAGAAGTGAGAAAATATTACGTGGGCATTGATTTGGGCGGTACGTTTATAAAAGGCGGTATCGTCAACGATTTAGGCGAAATCGTCTTGCAGGATAAAGTACCGACGGAAAGCGAAAAAGGCGCAGACGCGGTTGCGGAGAATATCGCAAAACTTACAAAAACGCTTTTGGAAAAAACGGGACTTGGCGTTTCCGACGTCGAAGGCTTGGGTATGGGTGTGCCCGGTATGATAAACAGTAAAACGGGTACGGTAATTTATTCGAATAACCTTGATTGGTCGGATTTTAAAATCGGTGAAAAGGTCGAAAAATTAACGGGACTTACCGTGAAAATCGCTAACGACGCGAACGTGGCGGCGCTGGGAGAAGTTAAGTTCGGCGCGGCGAAAGATTGCGAAAACGCCGTGTTAATCACGCTCGGAACGGGCGTAGGCGGGGGAATCGTGGCGAACGGCGAACTGTTGGAAGGAAATCAATCGGCAGGCGCGGAAATCGGTCATAGCGTAATCGTTGCGAACGGCGAACAATGCACTTGCGGGCGCAAGGGTTGTTTTGAAGCGTATTCTTCGGCTACCGCGCTCATTCGCGATACCAAACGCGCTATGCAAGCGCATAAAGACAGTAAAATGTGGGAAACCTACACGCTCGAAACGGTGAACGGTAAAACGGCGTTCGATTATCAGGATACCGACCCGTACGCAAAAGCCGTCGTAGAGAATTATATCGAATTGCTTGCGGTAGGGCTTACGAATATTGCGAACATTTTCCGTCCGAACGTTATTTTAATCGGCGGGGGCGTGTGCGCGCAAGGGGATAATTTAGTCAAACCCTTGCAAAAGCTTTTAGACCGTGATTTGTTTGCGGGTGAGAAAGGACCGCAAGTCCCTATTCGCGTAGCGGAACTTGGAAACAGCGCGGGGATACTCGGCGCGGTGGCGCTTTTGTTATAACGAAAATTACGGGGGCGGTTGAACGACTGCTCCCGTAAAAAATAAATTCTTTGAAAAACTTTTAAAAACGCGAAAAAAACAGTTGACAAACCGAAAAAAAAAGCTTATACTTAATAGGCGTTTTGAATAAGAGATTATTTTTTTTGCACTGTTAGCTCAACTGGATAGAGCGTCGGTCTACGGAACCGAAGGCTAGGAGTTCGAACCTCTTACGGTGCACCAAGAAAATACCCCTGCGACGTTGGTCGCGGGGGTATTTTCCTTTGTTTTCGTTAGGTTTTCGCATGCCGAGAGTTCCGTAGGAACCGTAAGGAGCGAAGCGACGGAATAGCGAGCCTGCGAGCGTCAGGCTAGGAGTTCGGGTTGACGCTTGCGAAACCCTGTGCC
>JAEIGA010007358.1_pt1 | contig 16740 bp, 17 predicted proteins | sample 9270691 | NCBI WGS metagenome assembly JAEIGA01 (sample SAMN17057246, study PRJNA624740) | gut metagenome | biome: biome; isolation source: fecal sample | host: Bos grunniens | place: China: Xizang | collected 2019
TATCGCGGGGTAGAGCAGCCCGGTAGCTCGTCAGGCTCATAACCTGAAGGTCAGTGGTTCAAATCCACTCCCCGCAACCAAGATTTAATAGGAAATGCACCCAAAATGGTGCTTTTTTTATTAAATTTCTTTTATTGTATCAACTGAATTTACAAACAATATTCCACGGCCACCGCATGATTCCCACTCGGTTATATTTTCTAATCTGTCATCAATCAGTATATCATTTTTACTTGGTTGAATCAGTTTACCTTTTTTTCCATCACATATTATTACATGTTCAGTATCAAAAAATTCACCCAGATTTTTTGCAATCCATTTACGCTTTTCGCTTGCTACAAAATTAACGTATTCCTGTCCATTAACAAAATGTTTTGCACCGGGTGTTTTACTAAGCACAAAAATTTCACCCTTTGATTTTGCAATATTTAATAAATCTTTGATATTTTTCATTACAGGAATATCTGCCCAAAAAGTTGGATTTTGTTCAATATTTAACCAAAATTGATTTTTTTCTGCTTGCTTTTCTGGTGATAATTCAGAAGTCGGATGATTTAAATCTTTCGCATTACCTGTTGCTGCAACAAAATCAACCAAAACACCGTCCATATCAAAATATAATTTCATCTTTATCTCCATATAATATTTTCAATTTTAATAATTCATCATTTTATGATATAATACCTATAACGCATATTTCAATAAAAGGAGAAAAAATGAAAAAATTAATATCAATATTATCTGTTTATTTATGTGCATTTTCTTTTGCATCTGCACATGAAATTACATACAGTCCATATATTTCCACAAAAATCGGCTATTCTTTTAATGATTTAGCTATTGATTTACAATATTTAAATCTTCCAACTATTCATGAAGAGCCTTATATAAATGATTTATTTAATAGTATCGAAGAAATTACAAAAAACTTTAAAGTAGGTATTCATACACAAAACACATATTCTATTAACCCAGGTATCGGTGTAAAAATTGAACTTGATGATATTAAATTTTTATCATTTCGTGTAGAAGGTGAATATATGCATAATCAACAAGCATCTACAAATACTATTGATGTACAAAAATTATTTACAGCAATTGGTATGGAAGAAGCACCAGTTTTTGATGTAACTTTTAATTCACGCACAGACACATTTTTCTTGAATGGATATGTTGATTTAAAAACAGACACATTTATAAAACCGTTCTTAAGTTTGGGTTTAGGTTACACTAATTTCGAAGCAAATATTAAATTAAAAACTAATTATCCTATCGGACTTCCACTGACTGGTATGTTGGAATTTGAAGAAAAGAATATCGCATGGTCAATCGGATTTGGTTTATCTTTCGAAGTCAAAGATAATGTATTTATCGATACACAGTACAGATATATTGATTACGGAAAAATATCAGTTGGCGATGAATTTATTAGTATGGGCAACATGATAGGTGGTGTATCATTTGATTCTGAAACACTTGCCTTTACACAAGACGCACATCAATTATCTGTTGGCTTACGTGTACATTTTTAATATAAAAACAGAAAAAAAGTCCCCTTGTTGGGGATTTTTTTTTTGTTAAAATATCATTATGAAAAAATTATTTATTATATTTTTACTGCTTTTTTCAACAAATACATTTGCTGGTATTTACACAAATAATAACTTTAAACCATATATTGGGGTTGATTTTGGTTTTAATATTGCAAATTATAATTATAAAACAGATTTAGACGATTATTATTATTCAATTACTGCAAATGCCGGTGCTAAAATTGGTTATAATTTTGGTGTTGAATTATTTTTTTCACAATCATCAACAAACGATTTAGAATTTATATCTGAAACACAAGCACGAAATCATGAATTTTATTATCAAGCGTTTGGTTTTGATATTTTTGGATATTATCCAATATCACTAAATTTTGATTTTTTCACATCATTTGGTGTTGCAAATTATATAACATATAATAAATATGAATGTATTGGTATGATAAACGAACAAGAAAAATTAAAAGAAAACGATGTCACAACCAGACTTGGAATTGGTGTTATGTACACATTTCCTGGGAACAAAGTATCTGGATTATTTCAATATCATTACACACCAATAAACAATGAATTAATTGATACAATGTCTGAATTTTCAGTTGGCATGCGTTACATATTTTAATAAAAAACCCTTTATTTAATTAAAACATTTTTCTAATTCGGATTTATTATTATTTTGATCTACTTTTTTATTTCTTATTTCTTCTGCAGCCTTGATTTTTTGTTTTATTATAATTAAATCTGGGTGTGATTGTAATTCTTGATTCATTTTATCAACAGCCAACGACACATCAGATTTATTTTTTACAAATATCGGCATTATTGAATCTGATGCGTTAAATATAGATTGTTGTAATTCTTTTTTAAAGTCATTTATCACAGATAAATACTGTTTAATATGTTTTTTTTCATGTGCCAATATTGTATTATACGCACATGTATCAGGCGTATGTCTGATATCAATATTTACAAGAAAATCATTATAACCAAAAATACTTTTTACTGTTTTTAAAACTACACAATACCCATCATTAACAGGTTTTACATCTGTAATAATATCATAATTATCAACCAATGTTGCAACTACGTTACCGTGCCATAAATCCATATTTTTATTTGGCTGAACAATATGTGTTGTATAATCTGGTTCTTCTATAAAGACACGCGGCATATTTTTATAAACTAAACAATCATCTGCCCACAACTGCCCTATATAAAACAAAGATAAAAATAGAACAAATATCTTATTCACAGTTATTCCATAGATCCTTGTTTTTTAAGATATTCATCTACAAAATTATTACCATACATTTTATATAATTCTTCGGCTAATAATACAGATGAACGCCCAGATTCAAATAATCTTAACAAATTACCCAATCCGCCAAGTTCTGTATTTAATATCACAGATTCACCTGTCACAGGTCTTGATAATAACAACGCACGTTTCAGGTTTGGATATGCTTTACCCTGAATAAATGCCATTTCAAGCGGATTTAAATTCCAATGTTGATAATCATTTGCATCAGCCGCAGGATTACGGAAGAATAAAACAGTCTGTGCTTGTCCACGAACAACATCCCCTATTCCTAATTTATCCAGAACATTTGCACGTTGGAATGCAGCCATATATGCCTGACGATTTTTTCTTCCTTCTTGTAAACCAGCAATAAAATTATCACGGAACATCTTGTTTTCAAGCATTGGTGCAGTTTCGTCAATCATAATCAACGATGGGTTACCACCGGATACAGTTATATTATTAATTCTGTGTAAAATATACGATATCACAGCCGGAGATAAAACTTCATCTTGCAGAATTTCTGTAAAATCAAATGTCGTTAATCTGGATTGTAAATCAAGCGTATCAGATGTTTCATTAAATATATCACCATACTGTAATGGATCTATCCACTTTTTTAACGCAGGACGCATATTTCCAGATGAAGAAAAACAACTTTCCCATAAATTTTTCAACAATCTATCATTATCAAACAAATAATCAAAATTCACAGACACAGCACGTGCAATTTCATCAGCGGAAATATTATCAGTTTGCCCAGAAATAATTGCAAACCATCTGCGTAAAAAAGCACGATTAGCAACAGTATCAGGCATTTTTAATGGATTTAAATGTGTTAAAAATGACTGTTCAACTTTATTAGTTGCTGTATTTTTTTCTTTACCTTGCATTGTGATATATTTACCACCACTGGCCAACGTAAATATTTCTGCACCCTTGTTTCTATCAAAGAAAAATGCTTTTAATTTTGGATGACGTAAACTTTGTGCAATCAAGAACGAAAACAAAGTTGTTTTACCACCACCTGTTGGACCAATTGTTAAAGTATGTGCCACTGCAGCAGGTTTATCAGAAACATGGAATTGGAATTGATATGGTGTACCCTGGGCTGTTGGAAAAACAACCAATGGCCCCTTACCCCAATCAGAATTTTCAACACCACGTGGCTGTGTTGACATTGGAATAGTAATCGCCGCAGCACGTGATAATAATTTAAAACTGCGTGGGAATACATTAAATCCAGGTATTTGTGCAAACCAAGAAACCTGTGATGCAAATGTTTCAACAATCGGTGAAATACCAAAAGATGCTGATATCTTTTTAAACTCATCAATTGATTTTTCTAAATCTTGTTGTGTTGCACCAAACAAAATAAACAAAGGATAATAATTAACTAATGTTTGATTTCCAGAAACATTTTCATCCATCATAGATTCTGCCTGTGAAATTTGTTCTTCGGTTGATGTTTGTTTTTCACTAGAAGTTGATAATCTTTGTTTAATCGTTGTTTCAACCTGTGCATTTCCCATAATACGAAAAGCATTCATACAAATCATTTCTGTTTGAATAGTTGAAATTGTATCAAAAAATTCTTCATCCAGATAATCAGGCGATATTTTAAAAGACATCATTGCAGCAAAGGATTGACTTCCACCACTGACATATCTAACTAAACCATTTTTTAAAAATTCAACATCATCAACAGTTACAAGACTTGCAATATTATTATCTGCAAATTTTGGTTCTGGTTTTGAAATTGGTGATAATATTCTGCCAAAAAAGCGTGCCATATTATCGCGTGAGTTATTTTTTAACACTGTTGGTTTATAAGCCGCCAATATTGATTCTATATAATTACTGTATTGATTTAATTTTTCATGTGCATCATTTCCAGCGACAGATAAAACAATATAATAATTATTCAAAAATATTTTTAATCCCTGACCACGCCATTTATTGTATATTTTTTGCAGTGTTGACTGATGAAATTCATAATCTGTATTTTCTTCTACTGCGTCACGAACTGTATAAAAACGCATAACGACATTTGGATCACGAATTTGATTATATAATTGCGTACGTAAATCCAAGAATTTTTCTTTGGTTTTATCATCTTGCATACTGGTCTGCAAGCCTTTTACACGATAAACACGAATAAAACTGCCATCTGTTAATGACATTGAATTATCATTATAAACAGTATCAAAAGGCAAATATGCAGCATATTTCGCATAACCAAATCGTGGAAAAATTTTTCTTCCTAATGTTGGTATATATATCATCAAAACAATAAACATAAAAATAACCAACATTACCATAACAGTTAATGTTATTGGAAAACCACTGCCAGCAAAATAATCAAAAAAATCTTTTAAATTCATCATGCTGCTAATTTCCTAGGTATCTTTTTTGAAAATAAATTTATTTTTGCAGATATAATCTGCCCCAGTTGTGGGTCACGCTTTGAAAATATAGCAATAATAGAATGTACCAACACAATAGAGCCGAAAAGTATCAGCGGATTTGTATCATCACCAGTAATAATTAATCTGACTGTAAAAATCACAACAAAAGCAATGAATTGCACAACAAAATTAATTACCGCTAATGAATACGGCACATAAAATATAAGTGCAGGATTTGCCAATGCTTTTAATACTTGCTGTTTCATTATCTCTCCCTGGGTATTTAAATTATAACAATTTCAACAATTTTCAACAAGCAGAAAAATCACTTAACAAAAATTGTTAAAAACGTTAAAAACTGCTATTTTTTCAACTGTTAATTAAACAAGGGGAATTTTTAACAATTTTTATAAAACACGCAGAAAACTTGGATTTTTTTGTTAAAAAACTGTTAAAAAAAAGTGAAAAACAGTTTTCAACACATTTAACAGGCCCTACAAAAACAACTACTATTAATAATATTATTTGATTTTTAGAAAAATATGTTTATAATCGCCTTGTAAAAAGGATAACGACATGAAATTTTTAAGTTCATTAAAGGCTTGGAAGAAACGCGGTAATGTAAAACAAATTCGCCGTGGTAAACAAGTTATCTTGATTGACCCTGCAAATCCTAAATTCAAAGCGAAACAGGGCTTTAAGAAAAAATAAAAAATCCGCCGATTGGCGGTTTTTTTTATTCTTCGTTTAAAAATGCTTCTTTTGTAACATCTTTAATTTCCAGTATCCCCAGTCCTGATTGACGCAGATATTGTATTTGTGAATCTGTTGGTTCAAAAATACTGGCACTGTGATCTGCTTGTTTTGGAATTGAATATATTTTTTGTGCCGGCATAAAATCGATTTTTGCCCCCTGCTCTGTCATTGCGGTAAAAGATAAATCAGAACCACAGTTTTCACATTTTTTATTTATTTGTGCAATACCAGACAAAACAGATTTTGAATTTTTACCGGCCCAAATCTTATTCTTTATAAAAATATCTGTATCAGAAGATATATGATTTGCATCACAGTTGTATGTTAATTCAGAATAATTTTCAATAAATACATTACCTGTTATTTTTGAATTTTTGCCGGCATTTTTAATAAAAATGTTAAAAAAAGCCGGTGTTTTATTATTAATTTTTACTGTTAATATAACATCTTGGTTTTCTGCCAGTTGTTCAATATCCAGCCGGCAATTTCCGGTAATTTCACCAACATATATAATATGAACAGGTAAATCGTATTTTTTATCAACAGGTTTATTTTCCAGTGTTGATAAATCTGGGCAATATTCACCATTGCGGTAAACAATTGTTTCCGCTGGAAAAGTTTTTATGTTGAATTCGTTCCACATGTATGACATATTATTCGCATTATAAAGGATTTTAATATGGGATTCAATTGTGGAATTGTAGGTCTGCCAAATGTTGGTAAATCTACATTATTTAATGCTTTGACACAAAGTGCGGCCGCGGATGCACAGAATTATCCGTTTTGTACAATCGAACCAAATACTGGTCGTGTTGTTGTACCAGACGCAACATTACATGAATTGGCACGTGTTGCGGGTTCTCAAAAAATAATACCAACACAACTGGAAATTGTTGATATTGCAGGTCTGGTCAAAGGGGCATCCAGTGGCGAAGGACTTGGGAATAAATTCCTTGGTAATATTTTATCAACGGATGCAATTATCCATGTTGTCAGATGTTTTGAAAATGATGATATTGTTCATGTAAATGGTCGTATTGATCCATTGGGTGATATTGAAACAATTGAAACAGAATTAATGTTGGCTGACCTTGAAAGTATTGATAAACAGATAAAAAATCTGGAAAAAAAGGCACGTGGTCTGGACAAAGAAGCGATAAAATTGCTGGCAGATGCGACAGAAATTAAAAAGAATCTTGAAAATTCAATACCAGCACGTAATGGTTCTGTTGATTCATCACCATTTAATTTATTAACATCAAAACCGGTTATTTATGTATGTAATGTCGAAGAAGCATCTGCGGCATCTGGTAATAAATATTCTGATATGGTTAAACAAAAGTTTGGTGATATTGCAGATGTTTTGGTTATATCATCAAAAATAGAAATGGAAATTTCACAAATTATTGACCCAGATGAACGTAAAATGTTTTTAGATGATTTGGGATTATCAGAATCAGGTTTGGACCAAGTTATAAAAACAGGTTATAAAACACTGGGCTTGCAAACATATTATACAATCGGACCAAAAGAAGCACACGCATGGACAATCACAGTTGGTATGACAGCACCCCAGGCCGCTGGAAAAATTCATACTGATTTTGAACGTGGATTTATCCGTGCCGAAGTAATTAGTCCATCTGATTTTATATCATTGGGTGGCGAAGTTGCAGTCAAAGAAGCAGGAAAAATGCGACTGGTTGGTCGTGATTATATAATGCAAAATGGCGATATATGTCATTTCTTGTTTAATAATTAATAAATAAAAATACCGGCCTTTTTAATAAAAATGTTAAAAAAAGCCGGTGTTTTTTATTTTATAAACTGATTAATTTTTCTAATTTTTCTGTTGCAGATTTAATATCTGAATCTATTTTTGATATTTCATCACGCACACTTTCATCGCCTGATAATAATTTATTTGTTAATTCTTTTTTTGTTAAATTAAGTTTTGTTACATATCTTTGTAATTTTAAAGAAACAATATATTTTTCGGCTGCTGTTTTATTTAAATTTAATTCAGGTGCAGTACCATCAAAATCAATATTTAATGTTGTTAAAAAATCAAGATACTGTTCAGCTAAATCAGTATATGTGTTTACAATATAAATTAATGTATTTTTTGTGATTAAATCAATATCAGGTAATTTTATCTGTACAGCAGAATCTGTGCGTTTCCATCGATGCCAAGAATTAAATTTACGATTATTATATTCTTTTTCATATTCAGATTTTAATTCAGAATCTGTAATTTTTTCTAATTCTTTTTTAAGAAATTTTTCTGCCTGACTGCGTCCGCCAGGTGTATTTGTTAAAAAGTTTTTATTTGTAATTTCCCATAAAAAATCAACCAATGGTACTGCATCATCAATAATCTTACGCATTGCAGATTCGCCACTTGTTTTTAATATTTCATCAGGGTCTTTACCACCTGTTACAAATGCAAATTTTACATCAGATGTATCACGTAAAAATGGCATAATAATATCACATGCACGTGCAGCGGCCTTTAATCCAGCACCATCGCCATCAAAACAAAAAACAATATTTCTGTTTGATTTACAAAGTAATGCAATATGATCTTCGGTTAATGCGGTACCAAGTGGTGCAACAGTTTCAGGAAACCCACCTGTTTGCATTTTTATTGCGTCAATTTGTCCTTCGACAATAATACTGCGATTTGCACGATGAATTGCATCACGTGCAAAGTTTAAACCAAATACAGTTTTTCTTTTGTGGAAAATATCTGTATCAGATGTGTTTATATATTTTGGTTCACTGCCATCTAATGAACGACCAGAAAAAGCAACAATTTTTCCATTTGCATTAAATATAGGAAACATTAATTTATCACGGAAAAAGTCATACATACCATAATCGCCACGACGACATAAACCAGAATCAATCAGATATTTTGAATTTGCATATTTGTTTGCGATTATATTATTTTTAGGTGCATAACCGATACGATATTTTTTAATCATATCATCTGTAAATCCACGTTTACGTACATATTCCAATGCATGTGCACCATCAGCTGTAAATAATTTTTCACAATATGTTTCAGCTGCTTTTTCACAGATATCAAACAAAGATTCTTCACGTTTTGCAATATCTGGATTTTTTGGTTTAAAGTCAGGCATTTTCATACCTGCCATATTTGCCAGTTCTGTAATAGCAGGAATAAATTCCATATTATTAGATTTCATTGTGAACGATATGATATCACCATGTTCACCACAACCAAAACAATGATAAAAACCTTTTTCTTCGTTTACAGAAAAACTGGGTGTTTTTTCATTATGAAACGGGCAACATCCCCAATAATTTTGACCTTTTTTCGTCAGTGGCACACGACGACCAACAACATCAACTATTGATAATCTGGCACGTAATTCATCGGTAAAATTATTATCAAACTTTGCCATTATTTTTTATTTGCCTTGTTATTTATCAGTTTAATTGCTGTATCCAAATCAGGCATTTCACGTACAGAAACATTTACACGATTAGAAGATATATATGCCCCATAACGCCCAGTTGGATAAAAGAAAATCATCTTTTTTGTTTCTGGGTTTTCACCAATTTTTACAGGTTCTGCTTTTTTTACAATATTAGATAACAGTTCACGTGCAATTTCCAGTGTGATTGTATCTGCGGTATATTGTTTTGCAGAAACATTTTTTACACCATCTGTTACATACGGTCCAAATTTACCAACTTTGAATTCAATACCGTCACCCAAATCAACATTACCAGATTTTGTCTGTACGGCAGATTCTGTATCTATCACGACTTTATCGTTTTTATTTAATTGTTTTGTATATTTACAAGTTGGATATTTTTCACAACCAATAAATGGTCCAAATTTAGATAATTTTATACCTAATTTACCACCACAATCTGGACAAATATCGTTACCGTCTGGGAATAAATGCTTATTCATAAATAAATTTATTTCATCAATAATATCGCTGGTTTTAACAGTTCTGGCCCCATCAATCATATTACTTGTTGGATTCCAGAAAGCGTTCAAAGCATCAATTTTATCTGTTTTACCATTTGAAACATCGTCCAATGTATCTTCGGTTTTTGCTGTAAAGTTAACATTAACCAAATCTGTAAAATATTTTGATAAATATGATGCGATAACCCAACCACCGCTTGTTGGATGGAATCTGCGTTGTTTATCTTGTTCAACATAATTTCTATCTACAATTGTTGACATAATTGTTGCGTATGTTGATGGACGACCGATACCCAATTCTTCCAGTTTTTTAACCAATGATGCTTCGGTATATCTTGGTGGTGCCTGGGTAAAATGTTGTTCTGGTAACAGTTCAGTAATTTGTACATTATCACCAATATTTAATACAGGTAATTTAGATTCTTTATTATCGTCTTCATCATCTTTATCTTCGGTATAAACCTTCATAAATCCGTCAAAAGTACGTGTAGAACCGGTTGCATGGAATAATGCTTTTTTATTTTCTGTTTCAATATCAGCAGCAACTGAATCAAATTCAGCATTACACATTTGACATGCAATAGTACGTTTCCAAATTAAATCATATAATTTTGCTTCGTCCCCAGATAATCCTGATGCAGGTTTTTCAAAATGTGTTGGACGAATTGCTTCGTGTGCTTCTTGGGCATTTTTAGATTTTGTTACATAAATATTAGGTTTATTTGGAACAAAATTATTTCCATATTCGCGTTCGATAAATCCACGAATTTCATTAACAGCATCTGCATTTAAATTAGTTGCGTCAGTACGCATATATGTAATTAAACCTTGTTCATATAATTTTTGTGCAGCACTCATCGTGCGTTTTGATGCAAAGTATAATTTTCTGGCTGCTTCCTGTTGCAGTGTTGATGTTGTAAATGGTGCCGCAGGTTTACGTGTAGTTTTTTTCTTGTCAATACTTACAACAGAAGCATTTATTACAGGTTGTCCAATTACAGATAAAATTTCATCAATTTGATTTTTATTTTCAATGGTCATTTTTTCAATTTTTTTGCCATCGAATTTAGACAACATCGCATTAAAATTATTGTCTTTAACGTTGCAATTTGCATCTAAACTCCAATATTCAACTGGAACAAAAGATTCAATTTCTTTTTCACGATCAACCACCAGTTTTACAGCCACAGATTGAACACGACCAGCGGATTTTCCAAGATTTCTACGCCATAGTAATGGTGAAATACCAAATCCAATCAAATAATCTAATGCACGTCTGACCAGATATGCATCAACCAAGTTATTATCAATTTCACGTGGGTTTTCAATAGCAGCCTGTACAGCTTTTTTTGTAATTTCATGAAAAGCCACACGATAAACTTTTTTATCTTTTAACAGTTTTTTATTTTTTAAAATATCCAGCAAATGCCATGCAATTGCTTCCCCTTCGCGGTCAGGGTCGCTTGCCAGATATACTGCATCTGCTTTTTTTAATTCATCTGTAATCAGTTTTATTTGTTTTTCTTTGCCAGGCATAATTTGCCATTTCATTGCAAAGTTATTATTTGTATCAACACTGCCATTTTCTGGAACCAAATCACGAACATGACCAACAGATGCGATAACACGCCATCCGCTGCCCAGATATTTTTCTATTGTTTTTGCTTTTGATGGTGATTCCACGATAAGTAAATTCATAACCTTAACTTCCTTTGGCAGATAACTGTTGATCTTTGTGAATATATGCGTTTTGGCATAAACCGAACCCAAACATCAGTGATAATAAACTGCTGCCACCAAAAGACATTAACGGCAACGGTACACCAACTGTTGGCAGTAAACCCAAAACCATAGAGATATTTATAAAGTAATAAACAAAAAAGTTCAACATAAAACCAAAACAGATTAATTGTCCAAATCGATTTCTGCACATTTTTGCGGCCCAAAACAGTAAAATAATAATCCAAGTATATATTAATAACAGTCCAAAAGCCCCAATAAATCCAAATTCTTCACCCAGCATAGTGAATATAAAATCAGTCTGTTTTTCTGGCAAGAAAGATTGTTGTGATTGTGAACCTTTCATATATCCTTTGCCGGTCATACCGCCACTGCCGAACGCAATTTTTGCCTGATTAATCTGATAACCTGCCCCATGAATATCACTGTCTGGATTTAAAAATGTTATAATTCTGCCACGTTGATAATCATGCAGTCCACCAAACCATACCACAGGTGCCGCCATTAACCCCAGTATCGCAGCAATAACAAACCATTTTTTATTTGCACCAACAATGTAAAAAATACCAACTGTAATCATGCCCAGTGATAATGCTGTACCTAAATCAGGTTGTGCAACAATCAAACCAAACGGGACAAGCAGCATCATAATTGGTGCAATATAATTTCGTAATTGTCCCAGTTCAACAGAATTAAACCATGCAAAATATCGTGCCAGTGCCAATACCAGTGCAATTTTTATTAATTCTGATGGCTGTATATGAATAAATCCCAGGTTTAACCATCTTTGTGCACCCATACCTGTATGACCAACAAATGTCACCAATACAATCATAATTAATGCAATTGCATAAATTAAATAAGCAGATTTAATCCACGTCTTTATATTTGTAAATGCAGCGACAAAAAATACACCAAATGCCAGTAAAATCTTCATCAATTGTGATAATGCAAATGGTCGCCAATTTCCCCCACCTGCAGAATACAGAACAACAATAGATATTGTTAAAACCATACACATTGGTACAAACAAACCCCATGAAAAACGTCCCAGTTTTTCTGGTAATGTCATCATATTTGCATTTGAAACACGTGTTTGTCTGGCCATTTTATTTTAATAATTCCTTCATTACTTTTGATGCTGTTCTGGCGGCTGGGGTACTGGAACCGACGTGTTCTGTAATAACACAAACAACATATTTTGGTTTATCAGTTGGTGCATATCCAACGAATAAGCCGTGGTTTCGCATACTCCATTTTAATTGTTCGTTTGTCAAAACACCTTTTTCACGTTCTTTTTTTGAAATACTGCGAACCTGTGAAGTTCCTGTTTTTCCACCCATACGTTTACCGTTAACATTTATTGCACTGCCAGACGCTGTTCCACCTTTTTTAAGAACTTCTTCTAAACCTTGTTGTACGAATTTAATATTTTTTTGTTGCAGTCCCAGATTATCAAACTGTGGTATTACACCATTATCAATCAGTCGTGGTATAACAACCTTGTTCGAAGATGTTCGTGCCATCATAACAGCCAATTGCAGACAATTAGTCAGAATAAATCCCTGACCAATACCAGAAATAATTGTATCACCATGAACCCATCTGTATCCGATATTTTTTTCCTTCCAATATCTGTCAGGCATAACACCGGCCATTTCACGTGATAAAATATCATCCATATATTTTTCAGTCAGCCCCAGTTTAATTGCCATTTTTTTAATTGCATCAATACCGATACGTAATGCAATTTGATAGAAATAAATATCGCAAGAATGTTTCAAGGCACCAGCCAAATCAACTTTGCCATGACCTTTGTGTTCCCAGCAGTGATATCTGCGGTCGCCATAATCCCAGTAACCTGGACAGAATATTTTTTCTTTTGGTGTTATTGCACCAGATTCCAGTCCAGCCAATGCGACAACAATTTTAAATGTAGAACCTGGGGGATACAAACCTTCGATTGCTTTGTTCATAAAAGGTTTTGCAATATCTTTGCGTAAATTATTTATATATTCTTCGCCGTCATCTTGTTTAAATACATTAGGATCAAAACTTGGGGTTGAAACCATAGATAAAATATCACCTGTTTCAATATCCAGAACAACACCACACCCAGAACGATATTGTGTTAACGCATCATACATTACGCGTTGAATATTATCGTTAATAGTAGTTTTTATATTTCCACCAGTTGTTGGTGCGATATATTGTGATTTATCTTCGCCTGTGATACGACCCACAGCATTTGTAATCATAACTGTTTGGCCGGTTTGTCCTTTCATATTCCCATCAAATTTCTTTTCCAGTCCTGTTATACCGGTTGTTAAAAAAGGTGCATTTGCCACAGGTTTTGCAGGTTCACCAACGTATCCAAAAATTTGTGCCCCAGCAGGTCCCAGTTCGTACATACGTGTATATCCACTTTCAACGTGCAACCCAGCCAGATTTTTTGCCTGCAATTTTGCAAGCGTCTTCCAATCAGAATTTTCACTGACTAAAACAGGTTGGAATTTCATCTGCTTTTTTATTTTTGCCCGAATTTTTTCAACTTTTTTCTTTTTCAGATTTAAATCTGTTTCGACTATCTTAATCAGATTATCAATATCATTTGATTCTTCTGGAATTATATAAATGCGATATGTTGGGATATCACGTGATATAGGTGTATTATTTCGTGATAAAATCTGACCACGTTCAGGTATGTTTATCTGAATACGAAAAGAATTACTTTCGCTTTTCTTTTTATATTCTTGATAGCTAAACAACTGCATTTGCAACATACGCAATACTAATACAGATGTAAGTACAGCACCACCAGTTAAAAATAATGCACTGCGTCTGTCAAAGGTGCGAGAAACTTCTTTATCAATCATTTTGCACCCTTTTTATCAGTGTTGTTATTGGTATGTATAAGATAAATGTCAAAATCCAAATCCATATTCCATTAAGTAATGTCATAAATGTAAAATTTGTAAACACTTGGATTAGAATTGTTATGCCGAAAAATACAGAAAACGCAGGTAAACCGTTTGCTTCCATACGTTGCATATCAATAAAGTTTTGAAAACAGTTTATCGCATAGAACAGACAATATATTGCCAACCAAAAACAGACCGTTTCAAATTTATAATCAATTACAAAACACATAAATACAGAAAACAAAGGAAACCAATCTGTTGGCTTAACAAAAGAACAAAAAAATATAGGAATTATTGCCAAAATACCAGCAGGATTCCAAAAATTACCAGACAGTCGCCACAGTGCCACTGTTAATAAAAATGGGAAAGAAATCCGTAAAAAATGAATCAAATTTGTTTTCATTTATATTCGTTTTTCTGTGTATCAAACTTTAATACCATAACGCGTGACAGTTTTGATGGTGGTGTGATTTTTACATCTGTTTCATCAATCAGTTCACCAACATAAATACCATTTGGTATTATCCCAGAAATATTACTTGTTACCAACTTTAAACCGTTTGTAGGCTGAAATTCTGGGTCGCTAAAGAATCCCATTGTTGGATATTTTGAACCGTTTCCTGTCATAAACCCATAAACTTCGGACCCAACAATACGGACAGCAATATTTGTGTCTGCATCAGTTAATGCACGTACACGTGCAAAATTTACAGCAACATCAATAACAATACCTGCCAGTTGTAAATCCATTGTTGTGACAACCATACCTGGTTCCAGATTATCAGACGCACCACGGTTTATAATAAATGTATTATGCCCCATAACATTATTATCATGAATAACATCAGCAATAATAGAATCACGTGGTTGCGAAGAAATAATACTTAATTCACGTTTTAATTTATTGTTTTCTGTTATTGCAATATCGCAAACAGTCTTGTTTGCCAACGCTTCGTCCAGACGTGCACGCAATTCTTCATTTTCAGAACGTAAACTTGAAATTTTAACAATATTATCAAACGCCCCCCCAACAATACGAACAGGCCATGTAATTACATCACCCACCCATTGTGCCACAGGTACAACAACATGCGACATTGCGTTCATCAGTTTATAATCTGGCTTTGCAATCATAACATAGATAAACAGCACAGGCAAAACAGCAGCAGATGCAACTGCCTTTATCAAAGGATATATTTTGGAAGATATTTTTGTCTGGCTCATTTATTTCCTAACTTTAACCCTAAAAAAACAGATATTCAATAAAAACTTGATTTTTCCATAATTTATGCCAAAATAATGTCGGTCGAAATGGCAAGGCATTGCCATCAGACACATAAAAACATCTAAATAAGAGGATATAAAATGCCAAAATTAAAGACAAAGTCATACTTGAAAAAGCGTGCGTCTATGACTGCAACTGGTAAAATCCGTGTTGCACGTAACTCTCACAAGAAACTGTTGCGTAAAAAATCTGCTCGTGCAAACAAAGCAGGTGCAAAACCACAGTATTTGAACGATAACATGGTTGGACAGGCAAAAATCCTGGCCCCATATGGTTTGAAATAATAAGGGGGTACAGTCATGGCAAGAGTAAAACGCGGAACAACCGTTAAACAAAAACATAACAAGATTTTGGCGCGTGCCAAAGGTTATTTGGGCCGTCATCATTCAACATATCGTGCAGCACGTGAAAAAACAGAAAAAGCAGGACAGTATGCATATCGCGATCGTCGCGTTAAAAAACGTGAATTTCGTGGTTTGTGGATTGTTCGTATCAATGCAGCTGTACGTGCAAATGGTATGACTTACAGCCAATTCATGAATGGTTTAAAGAAAGCAGGCGTTGCACTGGACCGCAAGGTTCTGGCCGAAATGGCATATGCAGGCGATGCAAACTTCACCAAATTGGTTGATACAGCAAAACGATTTATTTCTGCCGAATCTAAATAATACCTTGTCGGCAGGTATATCTTTTGTAATAATAAAAGCCGTCAGATGACGGCTTTTGTTTTAAAAGCGATTTAGTTTAAGGTAAAAGTTATGCAAGAAAAAATAAAAAATATAAATACACTGGAAGAATTACAAGTCTTGTACA
>JAEIGA010007359.1_pt1 | contig 16737 bp, 23 predicted proteins | sample 9270691 | NCBI WGS metagenome assembly JAEIGA01 (sample SAMN17057246, study PRJNA624740) | gut metagenome | biome: biome; isolation source: fecal sample | host: Bos grunniens | place: China: Xizang | collected 2019
AATAACAAAACTTCTCTTAGCTTTGCGAGGATTTATCCGAAGCAAAGGTTAGTTGTTCGCGTAAGTAGGAAGATAAAATCTTCCGTAGCGACGCAAAAAAGCCGCCATTTCTGACGACTTTTGAACTCTGGCTGGAGACAACTTGCAATCTGCGAGTAAGTTATTGTTGTTTGTAAAGTAATCTTTTTTTTGTAATTTGTTATTATAATCTCTTGCATTTTTTAATTATTTAATCTTATAATTCATTTGTCAGAGTTGATGGTCTGACTTAGGTGTGAGAACCTAATATCCACTAGCGTCGCGAAAGACGATATTTTCGCCTACCAGTTTTTTGACTGGAAGGCGGTAAAATACGCTTTTAAAGTCAATATATCGCACAATAACTAGTGGTATTGTTCTCAACTTCCAGTCGCCTCTCATCAGGGCGACTAGTTAGTTATTGCGAGGTATATTATGAAATATAAAAATATTTTATTAGCCATAGCATTTGCGACAATACCGTTTATTTCAGCTTGTTCAACAACTAATTATAGTTTGAATGAGGAAAAACTAACTGTTGCAAAAGCTCAAACAGAAATTAAGGTAGGTATGCCATCTTCTGCTGTTATTGAAGTTTTAGGCTCACCTAATATGGTTACAACAGACACAGAACGTAGAGAAACTTGGGTTTATGACAAAGTTTCTACTAATGTTCAATCTTCAACATCTAAAAGCGGTGTATGGTTACTCTTATTTGCAGCTGGAAGTAAAGATGTTAAAGCATCATCTAACCAAAGAACATTAACTATTATTGTTAAATTTGACAAGAATGGTTTAGTTAGAGATTTTGCTTACAGAACTTCAACTTTTTAAGGAATAAGATATGAAAAAAGTTTTTATCTTATTTTTTATGGTGTCGTTTGTTGTATCTGGATGTGTTTCATATGATCACTATTACAAATTAGATGAACAATATCTAGCTAGAAGACAATTAGAAACAAGAAGATACGATACTAATGATGAGGAAACTTTATTGGTTGCATCAGCACAAGTGTTACAAGATTTAGGCTTTACACTAGATGAAAGTGAAATCAAGTTGGGGTTAATTACGGCAAATAAAGACCGTGAAGCCGGTTCTACTGGACAAAAAATAGGTATGATATTTCTTGCCGCATTAGCAGGAACTCAGCCTATTTATGATACAAATCAAAAGATTTATGTGACATTGGTTTCTACCAAAAGCCACAATAATAAAGGATATAATATAAGAGTAGAATTTGCTCGTGTAATTTGGAATAATATGAATCAGGCTAGAATGGAAAAAATACAAGACGAAGAAATTTACAAAGACTTTTTTGATAAATTAAGTCAATCGGTATTTTTAACAGCAAATAATATATAGGAGAAAGAATGAAAAGATTTTTATTATCTGTGATTGTTATACTAGGATTAACAGGATGTGCATCAACACATCACGATGTTCTAGGTACATCACAATCTCAGGTACAAATGCGAAATTATCAGTCTAGGTCATTTGATACAAATGACAAAGCTTTGGTTTTAAGAGCTGTTGTATCTACAATGCAAGATTTAGGATTTATTATAGAACGTGCAGATGAAAAGTTAGGAACAATTAGTGGCACATCTTTTACTCACGCATCTAAATTAACCGTATCAGTTAGAGCTATCAACAAAAAACAAATAGTTGTCAGAGCTAACGCACAAGTAGGGTTAAATGCTTTAGATGATCCTATACCATATCAAAATTTCTTTAATGCTTTGGGTCAATCTTTATTTTTAGAAGCCCACGAAGTAGAGTAGAAATTAATTTAAATATTTATAACCTACTGCCCCTAATGTCAGTAGGTTCTTTTTATGCTCAAAAAAGGATGAAATTTGCTAAGTTATTGAAAAATATAGAAGTGAGTTCTAAGATGTTATAAAACAAGTTATCAAAATATATTCATCTTCGAACCAGCTTATGCGCTTGTAAAATAACAAAACTTCTCTTAGCTTTGCGAGGATTTATCCGAAGCAAAGGTTAGTTGTTCGCGTAAGTAGGAAGATAAAATCTTCCGTAGCGACGCAAAAAGTCGCCATTATAAAGCTTAAATAGACAGATATAAAAGCCGGTAGCTTTTTGCTATCGGCTTTTGTTGGATTTAATGAAAAATTTTTTTTATAATATATTGACAAGATTTTCATATATTATTACAATGATTGAAATTTTAATAAAAACATAAGGCGAAAAATGGTATTTTTTAATAGATCATGTAATCTTTTTTCAAATTCCGAAGTTATACGTTCGGAAGCTTTCGCCGTTATTTTAGCAAAATCATTACTAATTAACATTTCAATTTTATTGATTATGAGCCTCTGAGCACTTCCGTCAGTAATATAAAGCTTGGGTGCTTGGAGGGTGAAAATCGACAAGCTTTAGTTTGGTAATGGATTAATATTAATAGAATTTTGCTAATATGAATATAATAAATCAGTTTAAGAATAAAATATTTCTCAAGTCATTGGGGCTTTGTTTAGCCTCTCTGATTTATTTAGTAATCTTATAATCATAAAATAGAAGCAAAATTAAAATAAAAGGAAGAATGGAATAAAATGAGTAAATATAGTCATACAGTTATAGATAAAAAACCGGAATTTTCATATCTTGATACTAATGCTACGTTGAGAGAAACTTATAGTAATGGTGATGTAAATTATTATAAGCCTGAGGTTTTTCCATATGCAGAAGGTTTTATGCATACGATATTGAAACGTGTTGATGATACATATGCAGCAATTGTAGATGATGATAATCGACAGATGCTTATAAATGAACTTTTTGAACAGTTACAACAAGATTTTCGTTTTGATTTTTCAGATCATTTGGGCCCAATGCGTCAACGAGATAGACGTGGCGCAGGAGCGGCGGTTGAAGAAAATGATTATAATATGTTCCATTCTTGTTATAAGTTTGTTAATCAGGCTGCAAGAGCTCGTGCTTTTGGTGAAAAGTTTAATTTGTCATTGATGTCCGGTCGTGTTAATAGTGATAATCAGACAGGTCCGGAAATTTTGGATCCTTTTGTTTTTGGTCAACCTCTTTATCTTTATAGTAAAAGTTATCAAAAAATTGTTGCAATGACTTTGCCCGGTTATAATACACCGGAAAAGATTGCTGCTCTTAAAAGTCATGAAAAAGAGATTAAAAAAGCTATGCTCGATAAAAAAGCTATGGCTGCAAAGGCACTTAAGGGAAGATGGCATCATTTGATAAATGAGAAATTTATACCTCAAGGATTGGAATTTAAGGATTTGAGTTTTGAAACTGTTAAATCTCTTTCGGAGTTGCATAAAGATATATTAACAGAACTTTCAACTCAAGTTGAACAACAGTTTCAAAAAGATGTTCGTATGTTGCAAAAAGTTATGAAAGTATTGCATAAACAAATGAGTTATCACAGAGAAAAAGCTACGAATGAAGGTGATTTGGCAAATTTACAGTTGGCTTCTATTCATGCAATGCAAGCGAATGATCTGTTAAAAGATAGTTCTGTAATTCAGGTTAGTGTTGAAGCAGAAAAACCTTTATTAAATTTTGTTGCAGATATATTAGACAATCCTAACTCGTTGACTGCAAAAATTTTTGATAATCCTAAAACTCGAGCTGTTTTTGAAGATGAAATAAAAAGAATACATACAACCAAATGTGATGGCAAATATTCTCATTTGTTAGATCATATGGTGGCAATAGATTCTGAAAAAATGCCGTCTTTTTCTCGAGTGCTTGGAGATGAATATAGTTTTGATATGAGTCGAAATCAAATGGCTGAAGCTCTTCGTAAAGGTGAGGCATTGCCTAAAGTTTCATTTATGCTTGCGGTTGTTTTGTTAGAAACAGGAGCAAAAATAGAGGGTGGAAGTTCACAAATTGTTTATGCTCGTAGAATTAAAGATGCATTGGGTAAGGTATTTGATGAAACAGTTAATCATCCTGAATTTGATCAAAAGGATATAAGTAATCGTCGTTTTGTTATAGAAAGTTTTGATTATCGTACTGCTCAAGCTCAAGTTTGGGGAGTAAAGGAAAATGGGGATGCGTTGGGGTATCATGATTTGTTAAATGGTAGTGTTAAAATAGATAATCAATTGCTTGATAATGTTGCATCGATTTCTTCTAATAGAGCTTTTGAAGCAGCTTCAATTCATCGTTTTTATTCTTTTGTTACAGGAACATCAATGAATGATGATGAATTATCTTTTCAAAAGAAACGTATTAAGGGCGATTTGTTAAATTTTGAAGATAAAGGTGATTTTACTAATATTTTATCTCCTAATAGTGTTTTTTATAAAAGGCTTGCAACAATAATCAGAAGTGATAAAAATGTACGTAATCATCAAGCTCAAGAGGTTTTAAAATATAATAAAGTAGTAGGTTTTGATTATGAATAAAAAAATAGGAATAATCGCTCCATCATTACCGTTGGTTGATGTTTGTGATGTTGCATCGGCAGAGGCTCGCTTGTCTGATTATAATATTGAAGTAGAATATTATATCAATGCTGAAAAAATAGATGCTTTTGTATCGGCTCAAAATAGTGATGTTGATTTGATAATGGCCGTGCGTGGTGGTTTTAACTGTGTTGAATTATTACCTCAAATAGATTTTTCGGAGGTAAAAAAGTCACTTTGCGGATATTCTGATATCACAGTTCTTTTGAATGCATTGTTGGCCAAAACAGGCAAAATTCAATTTCTTGGTCCTAATCTTAAAGCATTATGTACAGATGTTGATGATTATACTATTAAAAATTTTATTTCAGTCGCGTTGATGAATGAAAGGGTGATGTATAAACCATCGAAAACATATTTAGATTTACACGTTTCAAACACTGAAAGTTTTGTTAATTCGGGAATTAAAGTTGTTAATTCAGGTGTTGCTGAAGGTCATTTGGTAGGGGGTAATTTATGTAGCCAAATTATGTTGGCAGGAACAGAGTATTATCCTGTTTATGATAATATGATAGTTGTGGCAGAAGAAGATGATTTATGCGGATCTCATACAGTTGATATGTTTTTGCGTAATTTATGGGCATTGTTTAATTATAATTTTGCAAAAAATATTAAAGGTTTGATTATTGGACGTTTTATGCGTAACAGTAATGTTGATGTGGAAGCATTTGTACAGAAGTTACAGAGTTTTGAACCTTTGAAGAAAATACCAGTTGTTGTTGGTTTTGATACGGGTCATACTTTACCACAAATGACACTTCCTTTAGGACAAAAAGTAATTATTGATACGGAAAGTTTGTCTTTTTTAAGATGATTAAAAACTAAGTCATCTGCTTAAACGCATGTAAAATAACAAAACTTCTCTTAGCTTTGCGAGGATTTATCCGAAGCAAAGGTTAGTTGTTCGCGTAAGTAGGAAGATAAAATCTTCCGTAGCGACGCAAAAAGTCGCCATTCCTGACGACTTTTTAACTCTGGCTGGAGCCGACACGCAATCTGCGAGCTAAAAATATATTTAACAAATATAAAGATTTTGCTTGTATAATATCAATGTTGGGAAGTCTTGAGAGGTAATGATGAAAAAAGCACTTTTAATAATTGATGTTCAAAAATCCGCTGTTATTAAACCTAAAATAGCACAGGAGATTGAAAAGTTACAATATGAGTATGATGTAGTTTTTGTTTCTAAATTTACCAATAAGAATTCGCCATTGTTAAATCTTTTAAATTGGTCAGGTTATGATGATGAAACTCTTGCCTTTAAGCCAAAGGATAATGCAATTATATACACTAAAAACGGTTATTCTTCTTATCTGCCTGAAATGAAAGAGTTTGAAGAAATACATATTTGCGGTTTTGATACCGATGCCTGCGTTTATAAAACAGCTATGGATTTAGCTGAAATAGGGGGGGCATCCCATTGTGTTGAAAGACTATTGTTTTAGTACCAATCAAGAATTTCATAATATGGGATTAAAACTTTTAGAAAGAAATATCGGTGCGATGAATGTTAAATAACTTGTTATGTTTATCAGAGAACAGAAATTCATTTTCGGATCATAAAAAGCCTAAAATTTGCTAAGTTATTGAAAAATATAGAAGCAAGTTCGAAGATGCTATAAAACAAGCCTTCAAAATATATTCATCTTCAAACTGGTCTAAGTGCTTGTAAAATAACAAAAAAGTCGCCACCTCGAGCAACTTTTTAACTCTGGCTGGATACGATTTGCAATCCTCGAGATTTTTATTGCTTTTTTTGTGAATCTAATTACACTATCAGATAGACTACAAATTGAAAGTTAGGTTGAATAGAGGAATATAAATGCTAGATTTTGATAGGTATTGTGAATTACTTAAACAATGGGTAAAAGAGGGGTATCCATGTATAATAGATGATAAAATACAAGAAGAAATAGCACAAAATAAACAGGAGGTATTATGACAAAATTTGCATATCATTGTTCATATGACAGAGAAATTGAAGAGTTAGAACCAAAAATTTCATCTCATGGTAAAGCGTATGTTTATGCAACCCCAAATAAATCACTTGCTCTTGTATTTGGCGTGAAAGGTCATAATGATTTTTGGATACATCCATGCTATAATCATGAAAACAATACATGTACTTTTATAGAAATGTCTCCAAATGCACTGGCTAAATATTATAGAAATAAAAGAGCTTATTTGTACACAGTAAAAAGGGATGAGTTTACGGAAACTACTGGTTGGAAAGGTGAAATATGCTCCCCAAATCCGGTTAAACCACTAAAGGTTGAATATATAGAAGATTTGGAACAAGCAATATTAGAAGAACAAAAGCAGGGTAGTTTAACGGTTGTTCCATTTGAACAGAGAAATAATTACGGAAAAAATATGGATGAGTTTTTTGCAAAAAGAGATATAATATACTTACTAAAAAGAAATGATGAAGAATATAGTCAAAGATATATTCAACATATGAAAAGTTTGGAAAATAAAGAAATTTTTTCATTTTTTAAAAAGGAATTAGAATTTTATAAAGAAAGTTTTTCTGATGACAAAAAAATATCTTTGCCGGAAAACATTACTCCAATTGCTCCGGAATTTTTGGATATGTGTAGAAATGATGCTAGTGAAAAAACAGTCAATATTATATTAGATAGCATAGCCTATGCTCCTTCAAAAAATCATCAGCAACAAATTATGTCTGAGGTAAAAGCGATAAATAATAAAGAGTTAGTAAAAAAAATAATTTTTAAATTAACAAAGTTAAATAACATAATAAAACAAATAGATTCTAACTCAATGAAAACTAATTTCAATACAAATACAAGAGAGTAAGATATAACACTATTGGTTTATTATTGTTTATTTACGTTATCAAAAGTCAAACCTTTGCAAAAATTTGCAGAGGTTCATTTTTATGCTCAAAAGGCTAAAATTTGATAAGTTATTGAAAGATATAGAAGCAAGTTCGAAGGTGCTACAAAACAAGCTATCAAAATACATTCATCTTCAAACCAATTTAAGCGTTTGTAAAATAACAAAAAAGTCGCCATCTCGAGCGACTTTTGAACTCTGGTTGGAGAGGGTACGCAATCCTCGAGATGAATATCTACTTTTTCTTACAAATATATAACAAATGCGCACTATATCCTTGCTGATCTAAACGTTCACAAGTTAGAAAATGCCATTTAACAAAAGCATCATAATCTTTTTTAGATAGTTGTTCCACCCATTCTCTCATAGCATATGCTATACCATCAGTGGCAACATTAGTAATATATTTTGTATTTGTTTTATCAAATAGCTTCTTAAAGTCTTCAATATGAAAAGCATTAAATATTTCTTCAGGTGCATCCTTAAAACGTCCGGCTTGATCCATTAACTCATCTAAACGAGAAACTGCTTGGTGACGTAAACCATAACCAGTCATTAACGATGCACAAGGAAGATATGCAAACATGCAGATTGCTCCTTTTTTAGCAACACGTAAAGTTTCACTGATAGCTTTATTTTTATCTTTTTTATTAAATAAATGATACATAGGCCCCAAATTTAAAACCATATCAAAAGTTTTATCTTGAAGCTCACCCAAGTCCAAAGCATCACCGACCATACACTCAAAATTTTTTAATCGTTTGCTTTTAGATTTCATAATTTCAACATTTTTAGGAGTAAGGTCAACGGCAGTAACATCATATCCCATCTTAGCCAAAGCAATAGAATAACGACCGGTTGCTGCACCGATTTCCAATATTTTAGCACCGGGTTTTAGAAATTTTTGAATATAACGCATAGTTGTTAGATATTCCAAATTATGTCCTCTATCGCTAACTAAACGAGTATCTTCATCATATTCCGTATATTTATTGATAATGATGTCTTTATGTTTATTTACAGTCATTATATATCTCCTATAATAATCGAGTTCCAATCATAAAAACATAGATTATTCATAAATTCAACTTATTTTATTACTAATTCACATAGCTATGTTACAAGTTCAACCTTTGCGAATTTTTGCAGAGGTTCATTTTCTGCTCAAAAAAAGCTAAAATCTGCTAAGTTATTGAAAAATAAGTAAAGTCAAAAAATGCTATAGTCCATTTTATCGAGTTTATATCCTTATAAGTTTGTTGACATACATGCAGAACAAAAGTATAAACAGAATGTAATTTTATTATATTTAAGGTGAAATATGCAGATTATTGGAGAATTTTTGGGCTATTTGGCCGGCATATGTACTGCGGTAGTTTTTTTACCACAGTCTTTGCAAACTATTAAAACAAAAGATGTTACAGGTCTTTCGTTAATTACATATATCATATATTGTGTAGGAATGGTTTCCTGGATATCCTACGGAGTGTATTTACATTCTATACAAATGATATTGTTTAACGCGATATCACTCGTCTTTGCATTAATAATCCTTTACATAATTATTCAAAGTAAAGTAACAAAAAGATGATGGTACTCTAATATTTAAGCGAAAATATTTATAAAGAGATGATTTTTTCTTTTAATAGCTATTGAGTAGGCTGTGATAGAAGAGAAGAATTGGAGTAAAATCCAACTGCTTATAGAGGACGTTAAGCTTACATTGAATAACTTAGTTCTTCTTGTTTACACAATCTACGAAGAGAAGGAAAACAAAGCTGCAAGAGAAGCCTTTTTTAAGGCAGATGAACTCTATGATTTCAATTCTACAGAGAGGCCTAATGAAATTTGCAATATCTGCCAGCAAACGGTTGCAGAGGTGCTATTTACCATGCCGTTAATAGTTGAAATCTGCTACACAACTCAAATCCCTGATTTTTTTAATCAGGGATTATTTTTTTTATATAATTAAGTTTAGCAATTATTTTAAATAATTAAGCTAAAAGCTATAATGCTACTTCTTAAGAAAATCATCCATTATTTTCATAGCAGATGCAATTTCAACGTTGTGACGCATTTTACTTCTTTTATCAATAATGTGATTATGTTCTTTTTGAAATTTTGCAAATTGATCATTTACAGCATTCCAAATATATTTGTAACCAGAATTTTCAGCCAATATCTCATCTGTTCTTTTGTCGCTAAAATAACGACGTATATCTAGTGTTTCTAATAGGGTACCTTGAGTATCTTTTAGTTGTGCGCACCATTCTACAGGTGTTACACAATCTGGATCATCATATGGTTTAGAATGAAACTCTACAGACCACATTTCATCTGTGCGTTTATTTGTGATATTACATTTTACTGGATAAAAATCTTTGTCAGGGTGTCCTTCTGTAGTAACATTAAGATTAGCTTTTGCACGTAATTTATTTTTTATACTGAGTATTTTATCTGAAAAATTCATAACTTTCTCCTTTGTTGAACTAATCACCTATCATCCAATTATATAATTTTTTCAATTATTTGTCAAGTAATATTCATCCAAGTTTTTATGTAATAAAATTGTGATTGAAAGTTTTGTGATTTTATGATATCATTAACCATCATTGAGAGATTAAAAGGTGTATAACAATTAGGAAATATTTATTATGAATAATAAAAATTTATCATTTGAAGAAATTATATCAAGTATTTCAGACAAACAGCTACTCCTTCACTTACTCTTTAAACAAATAACGCTTAAAGAAGGAGATGTAGAGTGTACACCCAATCAACCATTTTCGTTTATAATAGGTGAAAATAGACTTAAATCCATAACAAAAGATAAAATAGCAAAAAATGAATCTTGCGAACTCCAGGAATACCAAGGGTTAGATAGTGATTTTGATGATATTGCTAGCACTTTAAAAAACACGCCATTCGAATCGCAAATTACCATTAAAAAAACAAGAGGTTAGACCTGAAAATCCAACCTCTGTCTTATCTGGCTGGAGACGACTTGCAATCTGCGAGGTAAATAATTGTTTAAAATTATTAAAATTGTAGTATAATATTATTATGATTTTTATTCAAATGGAGAGCTTATGAAACAAATTAGTCAAAAGGAAATAGAAGATATTTTTGCTTCTACAGATTTTAAGGTTTCTGTTCGTACTACTGAAAGTGTAAATCTTCGTCACTGCAGTATCTGCCGAGGTGATGAAGTGTTATGCTGTTTAAGAGGGGATATTTCTGATAACCAAATTTTTGATAAAATATCTTTTACTGGTTATAATATAAAAACAAGACAAACTAAAAATGATACAAAAAGTGCATGCAGAATGGCTTTTATGTCTTTATCAAAAGAAAAAAGGGATAAACTTTTTGATGTTTTGGAATTTTCTCCGGTGTCTGATTGGGAAAAACAAGCATATGATACACAACAAAGAATGGATATAGAATGGGATAAAAAGTTAGATACTAAACCACAATATCAAAAGTTTTACAATGGAAACAAAGTTTTTGCAGTAGGTATGAGAGAGGAATTAGTATTAGAGACAGGTACCCAACCTGAATTCATCGGTACATACGGAATGGGTCCTTGTATTGGTGTCGCAATAATATCCAAAGATAAAGAAGGAAAAGTAAATCGTGTTGGGTTGACGCATATTGATGCACTTACGGAATTAAAGTCATTAGGAGGGTTTGTATATCAAGCTAGTAAAGATGCTGATAGTATAGATGTTGTTATGGTTTCTTCTGAAAATTACAGAGAACAAGCAAGAAAAATATTAAAACAAATCCTAATAAATCCAAAACTTGCAGAAAAAGCTAATGTTGTGGCTGAACTTGATGGTTCAACATCATTTGCCGTAAATACTTTGACAGGTAGTGTGTATAAGGATATCCCAATGTCTGCTTTTATTCAAGACCATACTTTGAATCCGCTTGAAGCAATGAATTTGGGATTGCCAGGGGCAATAAAAAGATCACCATTATATGATCCAGAAAAAAGAAAAAATGCAAAAAGTCCTCTAAATACTCCTCCCAATATCGCTCAAAAAGGCGAAAATTTGCTAAGTTATTGAAAAATATAGAAGTGAGTTCGAAGGTGTCATAAAATAAGCCTTCAAAATATATTCATCTTTGATCAAACAAGTATTGGTAAAATAAAGAAAAAGATGTTCGGAGTTATTTAACTATAATAATTTTTATTACACCATGATAGAGTAATTTGAATCATCATAAAAAAACGGACACTATTTACCAAATATAGTAATTGATAAAAGAAATTATGGCAATATATTTACATTGTAATTTATTTAATAATTTTTAGGGAGAATAAAATGTTACGTGGAACTGTTAAGTGGTTTAATTCAAGAAAAGGTTACGGATTTATTTCACCTTCATTAGATGAAAAAGATGTATTTGTTCATATAACACAAGTTCAAAAATGTGGATTAAAAACATTAATGACTGGTCAAAGTATTAGTTTTGAAAAATATGATGATAGAGGAAGGATAGCAGCAGGTAATTTGCAACTTTTATAGTAGTTAAGATAAAATATAATTTAGGCAAATAAATCTTATTTGCCTAAATTTTTTTAAGATTATATGTATTAAAGGGAGGGATCTATGGTATTTAGAGCAGAAAATATTTTAAACGAAGGATATCATAATATAGGAATAAAACATAGAAAATATGATGAGAAAATAAGCTTAAGAAATATATTGTTTTATACCGTGTAGAAATATAAATAGTAGTTAAAACAAAGTTTTATAGTGTTTTATAAAACTTTGTTTTTTCTGTTTGTAGATAATATGAAAATATCAATAGACTAATTATAATGGAGTTCATTGAGAAGTAATTATTTATATATTAATGTTCTATAATAGAAATGTTGTTCTTTATTTTTCTAATCGAATTTAGTTCAATTTGTCTTACACGTTCTTTAGAAATATGGTAAGTATTACTTAGTGCTTCAAGAGTTTGAGGTATAGAGTATAACCTACGCTTAAATAGAATATCTTTTTCACGAGAATTTAAGCATGATAAAGCACTAGAAAATAGCTTCTTTCTATATGAATATATTTGATTGTTTATAAGTTTATCTTCTTGACTTAAAGTTCCATCAACAATAAAATCAATGAATTCATCACAATTATCAGAATCGTTGTTAATAGTAACATTAAGAGATGTATCCTGAGCAGATATACGATTATTCATTTCTTTTACATCTGCAGCGCTAACTGATAATAATGATGCAATTTTATCAATAGTTATATCATCCATGTTTCTATCATCAATTAAGTTTAGTTTGTTTTTTATTTTTCTTAAATTAAAGAATAATCTTTTTTGAGCAGATGTAGTACCAATTTTTACTAAAGACCAAGAGCTTAAAATATATTTTTGAATATAAGCTTTAATCCACCATAAGGAATATGTGGAAAATCTAAAACCTTTATCTGGGTTAAATTTTTTAACAGCGGTTAAAAGTCCAATATTTCCTTCAGCAATAATTTCATTCATAGGTAACCCATATCCTTTATAAGCACTAGCAACTTTAACTACCAATCTTAAATGAGAGTTTATGAGTTTATTGGCTAATTTTTCATCATGAGTATTTGCATATTGTTTAGTTAATTCATATTCTTCGTTAATTGATAAAATAGGATAACGTTTTATACTTTGTAAATACTTTATCATATTAGCTTGTTCTGAAAAGTCCGAATTATCAAAATGAATACTATTGTTCATTGTCTGCTCCATTAATATTAATAACAATAAACCTAACAAATATAGACTTAGGCAGCCTTCTTTTAGAAAGCTTTTAAAATATTCATTTATGAAAAATATAAAATCAATAATCAAAAAATGTACTATATATAAGAAAAAATCGTAATAATGAACTTTTTGTGTCAGCATATTCTAATTTTTAGTACAGATAACTTTATTGGATAAAATGTATATAAACACAAAATATTGTGTACTAATTTTTCGTATCCGTGTATCTAAAAATAAGAATTGATTACTTTGTAATTATAAATTTAACATAAACACAACAACAGAAAATGTTTTATGTTGTTCGAGCCGTCAGAAGCTTAATGCATAGTCGCGTTTTGGGCAAAAGATTTCTAGCGATACCATTTATGGCCGGGGAGCTTTAACGAATGTCCAGAAGTCTTTGAAGACTTTAAAGGTTAAAGGATCATTTTTATGCATTTGATTTCTGAACTCTCCGACCACCTTAATGCATTTTCCAATCAGAGGAATAATAAACAGATGGTTAGCAAAAAAGATATTTCAATGTTAGAGAGTCTTTTGTTTTTACAAGCAATTGACCAATGTTCAGGAAAAAGAAAGGCTTCTGAAGCATTATCTATTTCAATAGATACAATTAGCAAATATATTGAAAATCTAGAAGAAGATTTAGGTGTAAAGTTAATTTCAAGTAGTGGTAAAGGTTCAAACTTAACTAGTGTCGCACAACGCATTGTTGAAAAAGCATCAAAAATTAAAGAAATACTTGATGATATTTCAGCAATAAAATTAGAAAATAAAGAGATAAAAGGAGAAGTACGAGTTTTTATCTCTTTAGGATATGCATCTTATATGGTTCCACAAGAATTATCAGCATTATTTGATATTTTTCCTGATTTGAAAATTAATTCAATTTCAGCTACCGATCTATCTCAACTCAATATGAGAGATGTGGATATTATATTAAGTAGTGAGCCGATAGATAGTTTTGATATTGTAGAAATAACCAATAAAACGGTACATTGCGGATTTTTTGCCTCACCTAATTATTTATCAGAGCATGGTTATCCAGTAGACCTAGATGATTTGGTTAAAAATCATAGATTAGTACATAAACATAACAATATGTTAAAACACGCCATTGGTGAAGAAAAATTAAAACAAGCCCATATTTGTTTTCAAACAAATAATAACTTGGCACTAATCAATGCAATAGAAAATAGCACAGGTATAGGTATTATGCCACTAAGTTTTGCATCGCAAGGGTTAGTTAGCCTTGATAATATACCATGTGATAATTCTTTATGTTATTATCTATACGTTAATAGATATACAAAAGATATACCAAGAGTAAGAACACTTATTAATTTCTATAAGAATATTATAGATAGAATGGAAAATCCTATCCCTACATTAAATAATGAAAATTTACCAATCATTGAAATGTTAAGTGGGAAGTAAAGTGGGAATCTAGAAAAGAAGAAAGGCTAATAAAAAGCCTTTCTTTTATATGTTAATTACTCAGTTTAGTCCGTGTAAATGCCTTAAATGAGCTGTTTTTAAAACATCTCACACGGACCAACTCAAATGCTTGATTTATAAAGAAAAAAAGGACGATTTCTCGTCCTCTGTTAAATGTGGCTGGAGATGACTTGTAACATACGGACTAGAGATACTTGCATAATGGAAATATAAAACTTACATAATATATGTAAGATTCGAAAGTAAAGGTAATGAAAAACAACTTAAAAATAGAATTTCAAGAATATGTAATTTCACTAGTATCTAATTTATTGCTTATAAAACAGGTAAAAAATATATTGATAAATAAATTAGAGGATAAGGCATTCTTAAAAGCATGCTCTAACGAAGGTATAATGTTTTTATCAACATTTTTCCTAATGTATATAAATAGTGTATTATTGGATATGCTAAAATTAGCAGATTATCACAAAAAAGATGATGATTGTTCTTTAAGATATTGTATTCATAATTGCTCAAAATGTTTTAATTTAGATGTAAAAAAGGATTTAAATACATTAGATGATATACGAAATAAATACCATAATGTTAGAAATAAATCTATTGCTCATTTAACAAAACAACATATTGTTATGGGGGATTATCCTAAAATAAGTGAGTTAGATGAATATATTGAAATTATAAAAGATATGACACTTAAATACGGTAAAATATTACAATGTGATATCAGCTCTTTAATGATCAACGAACATGAAATTATACGTTTCTTTAAGGATATCTATCTAACACTGGAAGGTTTGGATGTAAAAAAATTATTTGATTATTTATAATATCCTCACACCTTAACACCTTCAAACTCATCTAAATGTTCGATTACAACGTTAGGTATTTGTTTATAGTCATTACATTGGATTAGTTTATCAAAAGGAGCTTTTACTTTATATTCAAGCACTTTGTCTTTAAGTTTGCAGTCAGATATTAAGATTTTTAGTAGCTATTTTTTGTGAGTAGATGAAGTTTTTATAAAACTACTGCCTCAATGATAAAAAGTTAGCAACACGATAAAACCTACCCCTTAACTAACATTACTAAAATATTCTTCAATTCGTTTGTTTCGTTTATCAATAAAATCAACAGATTTATTGTACCAAGCCATATATTCATCAATATTACAAGGAAGAGGAGAGTTATTAAAATCTCCATTTCCTATAAAAAAATTAACAGATGAATAATCATCAGACACTAAATCTTGTAGAAAAAAGAAATCAACATATCCTTTAAAATCAACAAACAAATCAAAGAAATCTTTGTCATTTTTTAATGTATCATACAAAGGACTGGTTTCATTTAAGTAATATCTTCTAATACATTCAAGAGTTAAATCTATTCTGTCTTTTATTTGAGGATTAGTTCCTCGTAATTGATTTATAGAGTTTGGGTGCTTTGGAAAGATAATCATTCCACCAATTGTATAAGTTTTTCTCAAAAAGGTTTCTTGAAAGTCAATATAATTCGGTAGTGTTTGTTGTAGTTTATCTAGAACATCTTTCATTTTTTTATATTTAAAATCAGCAATAAGTGTATCACTACCAAAGCGAAAATTATCCCAATATAAGTATTCTTTTACTGTATTACCTTGTTTAAGATTCATAAACTGACCATTTGGTAGTTTTTTGCTCCATAAAATCTGGTGATAATTGCGTAATGTTGGAGATTTTTTATCAGGGTCATTACTACCAGCACCAAAACCATCATTATTATTCCAAAAGTTATTCCAAAACTTTGGAGTATCAGTAGTAAAATCAAAATTTATATCTATATTATTCATGGAGTAGAACTTTTTAAGAGCGAGTTATATTATTTCTTTTCACACATCTTTGATATCTCGTTTAGAAAACCAGCAGCATCTAATAAAAATTTTCTTCTATCTTGAAAAAGTAATAACTCATTAGAAATTTGAGATATTCTATTTGTTTTGTAAAACTTCTCTTCATCACTTAGATAAGGATTGTTTTGAATTGCAAATATTTCATTTTGAGCTTCACAAACAATTCGTTGTTTACAGTTTTCAACATCCTGTTTACCAAGTTCTTTAAGGCAATCATTTACAATATTAATTAAAGCCATTATTTATTTCTCCTTATTTCAACTAATAAAAGTTTA
>JAEIGA010007360.1_pt1 | contig 16737 bp, 12 predicted proteins | sample 9270691 | NCBI WGS metagenome assembly JAEIGA01 (sample SAMN17057246, study PRJNA624740) | gut metagenome | biome: biome; isolation source: fecal sample | host: Bos grunniens | place: China: Xizang | collected 2019
ATGTTCGGAATTGTGTAAGCCTATTTTCTGCTGTCGACCGGGCTTGGTGGTTTGTTGTTGCGTAATCTTGGGGTGGTATCCAAGCTTCGCGGTCCAGCCTATTTCGCTTACGGGGTGCAAATTTAGATATTTTATTTTTAACAGCAAAGCACTTTCTGTATTTTTTGCTTATCACACAGTTGCTTTGCGATTTTACCTAACTTTTTGTCACCCTATATATTATATGTGTACTCTAAACGTATTATACAAATATCACTGGCGGTTCTTGTTCATCCTCTTCAAGTGGTGGCAGGATTTCCTTCAAGTAATCACGGAGCATCGCCATGGCTTCTTTTGTCGCAATGGTCAGATTCTTTTCACGGCCGTGGTCTTCAACCAACTTTTTAGTAACGATATTTCCCTCTTTGCCCACAGCTATCCATATCGTACCCACGATGCCGCTACCACATATACCATCGGGAGCAGTCGGACCTGCCCATCCGCTGATGGCTACGGCTACATCGGTCTTAAACAACTCGTTAGCGCCAATGACCATTTGCTTCACCACCTCTTCGCATACGGCTGTATTTTCTTCTATTAGTTCGCTATCTACTTTCAGCAGCTCTTGCTTCAACTCGTTGCTGTAGCATACCAATCCGCCCTTGAAGTAATTAGAACTGCCGGGGATGGCTGTGATTGTGCTGGCGATGCGTCCAGCTGTACAACTCTCGGCTGTCGACACACTTTGATGTTGACGCCACAGCATTTCGTTGATTTCTTTGCTGATATTTTTGATATCAAATTCCATATCTATTTTTTATTACAAGTCCAAATGATATATGTTTTATCAAATCACTGTTCTCGAGAAGGCGGGTTTGTTGATGTCGCAGAACTCACCGTCAAGGAATTTATAGTAAGCCGTGATAGCAATCATCGCAGCATTGTCTGTCGTATAGCTGAATGGCGGAATATAAATATTCCAACCAGCACCCTGCTGCATATTCTTGAAAGCATTTCTCAAGCCTGTGTTGGCCGAGACACCGCCAGACAGTGCCACATGATTGATACCAGTTTCCTTGACCGCCTGCTTCAATTTCTTCATCAATATATCCACGATGGTCTTCTCCAGCGAAGCCGCCAGGTCGTTTTTGTTCTTTTCGATAAAGTCAGGGTCTTCTTTCAATTGATCTCGCAGGAAATACAGGAAGGAAGTCTTCAGTCCGCTGAAACTATAATCCAGGCCCGTAATATTAGGTTTGCTGAACTGAAAAGCCTTGGGATCGCCCTGTCGTGCCAGGCGGTCGATGATCGGGCCGCCGGGATAACCCAAGCCCATCACCTTCGAGCACTTATCAATAGCTTCGCCTGCGGCATCGTCAATAGTCTGTCCTAATAGTTCGAAGTCTCGATGCGAATTAACCTTGACAATTTGCGAATTACCGCCGCTCACCAACAAGCACAAGTAGGGGTAAGGAGGTACTGCCCTATCCTCGTCGCCCTCTTGTATGAAGTGCGCCAGGATATGTCCTTGCAGGTGGTTGCAATCTATCAGTGGAATGCCCAACGAAAGCGCCAAGCCCTTGGCAAACGACGTGCCGACTAGCAGAGAGCCCATCAAACCGGGACCCAGTGTCACGGCGATGGCCGAGAGTTCCTCCTTGGTCACACCAGCCTTCTTGAGCGCCTGATCTACCACTGGCACGATGTTTTGTTGGTGCGCACGCGATGCCAGTTCGGGCACCACGCCACCATAAGCCTCGTGTACGGCTTGGCCGGCAGTGACGTTGCTCAACAAACGTCCGTCGCGCAATACAGCAGCCGACGTGTCGTCGCAACTTGACTCTATCGCCAAGATAGTAATGGGGTCGTTGGGATTATGTTTTTTCAGCATAATTGCAAAAGTATACTACTATTATATATAATGTATGTGTGAGACAAACAAGGTCAAACCTTAGTGAGTCAATATCTCGAGTCCGTTCTCAGTCATCACGAAGGTGTGTTCCCATTGCGCCGAGGGCAATTCATCCTCCGTCACTACAGTCCAGTCATCCTCCTCGTCGACGAACACTTCCCAAGTCCCCATATTGATCATAGGTTCGATGGTGAAGGTCATGCCAGGCACCAGCAACATACCACGACGGCGCGTATCATAATGGTCTACTTCGGGCTCTTCGTGAAACTCCAGTCCTACGCCGTGGCCGCACATATCTCGCACCACACTGAACCCATTTTTGTGCGCATGCTTAGCAATAGCCTTGCCTATATCACCTACGAAGCCCCAGGGCTGAGCCGCTTTCATTCCGATCTCGAGGCATTCGCGCGCCACATCGACCAATCGTTGCTTTTCCGGCATAGTCTCGCCAATCACAAACATGCGCGAGGCATCACTATAATAGCCGTCGAGGATAGTCGATACATCAACATTGATGATGTCGCCTTCCTCCAAGATTTCGTCCTCGCTGGGAATACCGTGGCAAACGACTTCGTTCACACTGGTACACACACTTTTGGGAAATCCCTCATAGTTGAGCGGCGCGGGTATTGCGCCGTGATCCATGGTGTACTCGTAGACCAAGCGATCAATCTCTGCTGTACTCATGCCAGCGCGAATTTCGCTTGCTACCAAGTCCAGCACACCCGTATTCACCACCCCCGAGCGGCGGATGCCTTCGATTTGCTCGGGCGTCTTGATCAGTGTGCGTGGGGGCACTAATACACCACGTTCCTGAAAGGCCAAAACCTTTTTGTCCAGTTCTGTGATAGATTGCCCCACGGGGATATACCAGTTCTTCTTGTTCTTTTTTGCCATTAGTTCATTGTTTGCTGTGCAAAGTTAGTAATTTTTGAAAATATAAATAAATGCGCCAACTTCTTTTTAGAGCGAGGTCAAAAAATACTTTTTCTTTCCCAACCCATCTTCACCCGAGAGGAGAATCAACCAATATTATTTCGACAGATATATGCACATACCAATCTTTTTTGATACCTTTGCAAAGACATAGACCAATCATCAAACCACCGATTATCAATTTCAAATCTATTGTATATGACACGAAGTAGTATTTTCAAACTTGTAGCTTTTGTAGCTGCCCTACTCCATCTAACACCAGCCACAGCTCAAAGCGAGACCGTCGTAACATTGGCTGGCAATGCCTATATCACCGCTGGTCGTTCTGGATCTATCGATGAAGGCAGAAACGCTATTCGCGACTGGAACGAGAAAGAAACTGTGGTCAGCTTCTATTTCTACGCCAAGAAGAGTGGCAAGATAGACGTCGCTCTGCAAGCCAAAGGTCACTCACGCATCGAAGTTTCCTTGTTAGGCAAAAATAAGAAAGTGACACTCGACAACGATGAACTGACACGCATCGAACTGGGAACATTCAAGGTGAAGCAACCAGGATATGTAAAAATGGACATTCACGGTCTGAAAATCAACGAAGGCAAGACCTTTGGTTCTGTCGCAGCAGTTTATGTCAGCGAAAAGGTGGCTTGCGTTTCTCCTGATTTCAGCACACACTTCGGCCGTCGCGGACCTTCTGTTCACTTGGGCTACGTCTTGCCAAAAGAAAAGATCGAATGGTTCTACAACGAAGTCACTGTGCCCGAAGAAGGCGATATCCCCAGCAGTTACTATATGGCTTGCGGATTTGGTGAAGGTTATTTTGGCATGCAAAACAACTCGCCACACAAGCGCCGCGTGCTCTTCTCCGTATGGAGCCCATTCGTTACAGACAACCCCAAAGAAATCCCCGACTCTCTGCGTGTCAAACTCGTAAAGAAGGGCAAGAATGTCACCATCAACGATTTCGGCAACGAAGGCTCAGGAGGACAAAGTTACATGCACTACGACTGGAAAGCTGGCGAGCGCTGCCGCTTCTTGATGGGTGTGAGACCTGACGGCAAAGGCAGCACCATCTATACCGCCTATTTCTATGACAACCACCAAAGCAAATGGGTGCTCGTGGCATCATGGTGTCGTCCAAAGACCTCGACATGGTATACCAATGCGCACTCATTCCTGGAAAACTTCAACCCCATCATGGGCTATATCAACCGCAAGGCTTGCTATGGCAACCAATGGGCACGCACTACCGACGGCAGATGGATTCCTGTGACCAAAGCACGCTTCACCTGCGACACTACCGGTCATCAGGAAATGCGCCTTGACTACACTGGTGGCGTGAATGGCGAACAATTCTTCCTCTCTATGGGTGGATTCTTCGACCAGAATATGAAGCACGGCACTTACTTCGACCGCACAGGCAATACAACCGAAGCGCCAAACATCGATTTCTCTACGCTGGAATAGTCTGATACACTCAGCATACTCACTACAATACCCGCCATCGACTCAATACATGTCTATGGCGGGTATTTTCTAATCAATGGTATTTGTCAAGCACGAGCATTACCCCTTATCAAAAGGATGATTTTACGGTATGCATTGGGGGATAAAATACCATTATTTTGACTCTTAACATCTTTTAACTATTGGGGGGGGTAAAACAAAAGTTTTTGACTAGATTTGCAACCGAATTGTATAAAATCAAAAACCAGAAACTATGAGAAAGATTTTACTCTCTATTTTATTATGTACTTTTGCTGTGGCTACATGGGCACAGACTACGGCTGTTAAATTATCGTTCACACGTAATGGACAAGACATCTCTATTGCGGTAAATGATCAAGACGGAAATGCAATTTCCGGTGCTTCGGCAACCGTTGCATTAAGTGGTTCTACATCAACTTGGAAAAGTGTTGGCGAACTGGCAACTCAGACTAATATCATTTGCCCTGATGTTAATGCCAACACAAATCCAACGATTACAATGACCTTTACCATTAATGGCTTAAGCAGATTGATGGCAAATCAGTTGAGCTTGGATATTCACGCAATGAATGGGGGTGGAAATCACCAATTGAATGGTAGTGATGAACCCGATCGTCACTGGAATATTCAAGCGCAAGTCAATAATAACGGTTTTGCTTCTTATACAGATCTTGAAATTGCAAAAGGTTGTAATACGGGTGGCGTGACTCACAAGGTGCACGAAGTAGCAAACGAGACCCCATGTGAAATTACCAACCCAACCACCTTTGTACTGACCATTACCAAGGGTACTAATAACTCAGGTTGCTTCTTCGGTCTTGCCGAAATTGTATTAGGTGTAGGAGACATGCCCGAACCTGAAACTCCCACTACATACCAATTCAAAGGCGCCAATTTGACTTCATCTCAACTGATGGCGGCTACTGCACCAATGTATATCGCAATCAAAAACATTTCTGCAACAAACAACTATTGGTTTGTAGGTAATACAGGTGCTGCACCTTATTCGAAAGCTGCCTATGAAGAAGCAGCAATCTTTGTATGGGAACCTGTGACAGAAGGCGTAGCTGGTAGCTACTACCTGAAAAAGTTGGATGGCACATATATGCAAACTTCTTCACCTAAAGACTTTGGTACAATAGACAATGCTGCACAATTTACTACAACTAATCCTACATCTGCAGGTAGTGGTAGTACTAAATTTAATGGAGATGGCGACTCGCAAAGTTATATTGAAGGCAGTGATGATCCCAAGTTGGTACGTTTTGTTACAGGAAGCAACTGGATAAACGTACAAAATGGTGACTCAGGTACTCCTACGTACAACACAGGAGAAGGTGGTTGGACCATTCATTATGTCTACGAATTAGAACAGGTGGAAGGTTTCAAAGCAAACATTTCGGCTGCGAAATATTCTACAATGTACACCACATACAGTGTTGATTTGAGTCAAGCAGAAGGCGTTTCGGCTTATTATATCAAGAATGATGGTTTTGAAAACGAAGGCTATGTGACTCTCACACAAGTTGAATCAGACGTTATTCCAGCTTACACTCCTGTCATTCTTTATGCAGAAAGCGCTGGCGAATATACATTGCCCTACACTACAGAAGAAGGTGCGGCATTGGAAGGCAACCTGCTGCAAGGTACATTTGTCAACACTAACGTCGTAGGCGAATCCTATATCTTGTCTAATCCTGCGTCGGGCGTTGGTCTGTATAAAGTCGAATTGAACAAGAAAGGTAACACCGCATTCCTCAACAATGGCGGCAAGGCTTATTTGCCTGCTTCTGCAGTGCCAGCAGCTCAGCAAGTTCAAGGTTTCAAGTTTGGCGACTTTACTTCAACTGCAATTGAAGGTGTAGCAACTGGTAACACAGGTGTTAAGGTTATCTACGACCTCGGCGGCCGCCGCATCAATAGCATTACTACTGCAGGTGTTTACATCATCAATGGCAAAAAGGTAATGGTGAAATAAATAGGTATAACGCATCATAAAACGACACATCATGAAGAAAGTATATATCAAACCCAATACTGAGGTTATTGGAATAGAAGCAGAGCAAGTGCTCGCAGTGTCTATGGGACTGAACGACGAAAGAGTAAACTCGTCTGACGAAGGCGTCCAACTGTCCAACAAGAAAGAAGGCATGTGGGGCGAAAATCAGTGGGGCGGCAGTCCTTGGGAGTAATTAAACGCATTGGGTCAATCCCGATAAAAAGTAATCTTTTTAAATAATACGCAAGTTTTTAATGGAATGGCCTTCTACGTGAGTAGCGGGCCATTTTTTGAGCAGAGATCGCCTCCGTAAAAAAAAACGAAGCATGGTTAAAAAAAAGTCTAATCTTTTTCAAAAAAAACAAGACTTTTTTCAAAAAAGGTTAGACTTTTTTTCAGATCTACTAAAGACTTAAAAATCAAGGGTCAATCAGAGCAACAATTCATAATCCACCACATCCAAATATTGCCCTAACTTGTACCCTACCCTTTCGAAATGCGACACTTTCTTAAACCCTAATGCTTCGTGCAGACGACAGCTTGCATGATTGTTGGCTGTGATACAAGCGATGAGTGCACAGCAACCCTTTTGTCTACACGATTCTATCAAGCGAAGCATCAGTTGTCGGCCAAGCCCCCGGCCCTGCCACTGCGGAGCAAGATAGATGGTAGTTTCCTGAGTCAAATGATAGGCGGCACGCTCTTTCCATGGATGCGAGTAGCAGTAACCCACTATTTCACCTTGTTCCTCGCACACCCAGCACGAACCTTGTTCCAAGAACAAAGCCAAACGTTGACGCATCTCCTCGAGAGTGGGCGGCACCAATTCGAAGGAGATGGTGGTCGCCTCCACATAATGGCGATAAATATTTAGGATTTGCGGCGTATCGGATAGCAAGAGTGGACGTATCATAGGATATATTGAATTTACGAACTGCAAAATTAAAGAAAATCCGCTTCCCGACAACACACAATAGTCCAAATTCAACCAGAATCGGTTCATCAGGACCAAAGGTCTAAGCGATAAAATAGGCCATCCAACAGAGAGAATCGGACACGCATTACAGTACAAAGAATATTCACAATTTGACACATCAGAAAACGAAGTTTATCTCATTTCACTACCCCCACTATTTTTCTGTGAAAAATAAGTTTTTTCTTTCCTATCTAATTCATATTGACTATATTTGCGGATAGGACAATACAAACCTAAAATATCTATGAAGAAAAAGAATGCATTAATGCTTATTGCCGGTACCCTGCCAGCTTTGGCAGCGGCACAAGATCGCCCTAATATTATCTATATTATGTGCGACGATATGGGTTATGGCGACCTGGGTTGCTATGGTCAGCAATTGATCTCGACGCCCAACCTCGACAAAATGGCTGCCGAAGGCATGCGCTTTACTCAGGCCTACGCCGGTAGCCCTGTGAGTGCGCCCTCGCGTGCAAGTTTCATGACAGGTCAACATACAGGCCACGTGCACGTACGTGGTAATCGCGAGTATTGGCAAAGTGCTCGCCAGGAAAATATGTTTGGCTCTAACCCCGACTATCGCATCATCGGTCAGGAACCCTATAAGAATACGCACAAGATTGTGCCCGAATTGTTCAAGGAAGCCGGCTACCGCACTGGTATGTTTGGCAAGTGGGCAGGTGGTTACTACAACTTGCAGTACCCCGACACCTACAAGGTAGATGCTCAGGGCAACACCATCACCAGTGCTTCTGGCACCAGCAGTTCGGCGTCATTGCCCAACAAGCGCGGCATCGACTGCTACTACGGACCTATCTGCCAATTCCAAGCACACACCTACTATCCCAACTTCCTCAATCGCTACGACCCCGAAAAGTATGGTGACAAGCACATCGTCGTGGATACATTGAAGCAGAATATTCAACACCGCGACGTATCGTCGGGACACCCCGACTATGAAAATCGTGCGCAGTACACAGCCGACCTCATTCACCAATATGCGCTCGACTGGTTAGATCGTCAGGAAGCTGACAAACCCTTCCTTGGTATCTTCACCTATACCCTGCCTCACGCAGAGTTGTGGCAACCCAACGACAGTATCTTGCAAAAGTACACCCAGGCGTTTGCTTGCGACGACAGCGGCTTTGGTGGTGCATTCGGTTCATGGTATTACAAGAACGCCAACCGCCATGCGCAATTCGCAGCTATGATCACGCGTCTCGATACGCAGGTGGGCGAAATCTTCAAAAAGCTCGAAGAAAAAGGCCTCGCTGACAATACCCTCGTGATCTTCACCTCGGACAACGGACCTCACGAAGAAGGTGGAGCAGATCCCGCATGGTTCAACCGCGATGGTTTGTTGCGTGGTACAAAGCGCTCTACACACGAAGGCGGTATCCGCGTTCCCTTCATTGCCAAAGGTCCCGGTGTGCCTGCAGGTACAGTGAACGATCACCAATTGGCCTTCTACGACCTGATGCCTACACTCCTCGACTATGCAGGACTCAATGGCGATGCTTACAGTCGCAAGGCGAGCACAGCTACACAGCGCTGGGACGGCGTGTCGTTCAACAATACGCTCCGTGGTAATGACGCCGCACAGGAAAAGCACGAATTCCTGTACTGGGAATTCCACGAAACCAACATGATGGCACTGCGTATGGGCGACTGGAAGTTGGTAGTCAAGGATGGTGCGACCCTACTCTACGACCTCTCTGTCGATGTGCACGAAGATACCAACGTAGCAGCCGAAAATCCTGATGTGGTGAAGAAGATGGTGCAAATCATCAACCAAGAGCACACCACCAGCGATTTGTTCAAGGTGACAATGCCCGGAGAATCTACTAAGAGATAATGATGGTATTCTGCTAAGCGTCTAGTGTGCTCTGCATGTAAGGCATACTGCGACGCTTCCCCTACATACAATATATTAATATATACAATTATGAAAAAGATATTCACCCTATGCTTGTTGCTGGTCGCAGCCGTTCAAGGTTGGGCTTTCGAACAAGATAAATACTATACCATCAATCGCAATGGTGAGACTGGTTCGTACATCTACGCCGCAGATGGCGTGATGCAGACTGGCGCGCTCAATGCTGACAATGGTGCCTATGTGTGGCAGTTTATCCCCACAGGCAAGGCAGACTGCTACTACATCAAAAACGTGGCGACTGATACCTATATGCAGACGTGCAATATCACCCTCAGTACGAATGTGCAGTTGGGCAACGACCCCGTGGAATATTATGTAAGCCGCGGTGCTGGCACGACTGGTAGTGGCACGACTTATTTCCTGGCTTCTAATGACCAGGGTGCGATCAACTATAACGACGATGCTACTCTCGGTCTCAACAAAGGTGCTACTGGTGTAGTGGCTTTCTATGTGAAGACAGGTCGTGGCAACTCTTATTGGGAAATCAAGGAGACCAGTTACAACACGACTGCTCCAGAACCTCCAGCAGACGAAGATCCCGACGTTTGCTCTACTATCGCTGCCTATCGTCTGCCATGTGGCACTTACTCGGCTAAGACGCGTTTGACGCAAGTGGATATTACTGGCGACGGCGTATTGACTGAATTGCACTACAAGCCCTCGACTACTGGCCGCTATACACTCTATACCCAGGAACGTGCAGAACTGATGCACGAAGGTAAGGTGAAATTGACTGCAAAACTGGTTGGCGCAAGCGAAACTGGTTTGGTGGTGACTGTCTGGGCGGACTTCAACGGAGACGGCACTTTTGAACAAAGCGTGAAACCAACACTGGGCGAATTGCTCGAAGCAGAATTCACCGTACCTGCTGGCAAGGCTACAAATGGTCGCTTCCGCATCCGCGTGGATCAAAGCGGTGGCGAATCTCCCAATGCCGATTTCTATGGCACAATGTACGATTTGCCCTTCACTCTGGGTGCAGTACAAACACAACGTACCCTGCAAGTATCAGCTAATACTGCCGACCGCGGTACAGTGAGCATCAAGGGTACAAGCGAGAAGGTGTTGAACGTAGCACCTGGTACAGAAGTCACAGTCGTGGCTGAGGTGAAAGAAGGTTTCTACTTCCACGGTTGGCGCAAGGGCAGAACTATCGTTTCCTATAAGCCAGAATATACCACAACAATGACCGAAAACAAAAACCTTGTGGCTGTATTTGCAACAGTTGAGGGCGAGGTCGAAGTAGAGGATGATGGAACCTATCCCGTCAACTTTCCCAAGAATGCTACAGCGACTCGCACCGACCGCAAGCTCAACGCTGTATCTTTGACTGCATCTGGTGGTGAAAAGCAAACCTTGAGCGTAGGCGGTAGCAAGGTCTACAACGACTTGACTACAAAGGAAAGCAACTACCTGAAGTGTATGCCAGGCGAAACGCTGACTGCGGAATTTTCATATACCGGTACATGGATGCATGGCTACATATTTGTGGACGAAAACAACGACAAGCAGTTCTCATTCACTGAAGGCGATACTAAGCAAGAAGGCACAGAAGTAAAATCCTTCAGCTTCTACTCTGGCGACTTCAATAATGATGCCAGCGGATACAACTCTGCAGGTACAGCTCTCTCGGGCGATCGCCGCAATACTCTGGTTTGTCCTGCATTCCAGGCTCCTACTGAATCGGGCAACTATCGCATTCGCTTCAAAGTGGACTGGAATAGCGTAGACCCAGGCGGCCAACTCGCAGCAGATGGTACACCGACAGGCAGCAATGGTATCATCGCCAATGGTGGATTTATCGTAGACGCCATTCTCTGTGTGGGCGAAGCTACAGGTATTGAGTCTGTCGAAAGTTCACAAAGCGCAACAATATACTCACTTGATGGTCGTCGCATCAACAACACACACAAATTGCCTAAGGGAGTATACATTAAGAATGGTAAAAAAATTTTGGTAAAATAAGGTGACTTGGCATAAAATTTGACCAGTATCTATACACAAAAAGTAATACATTGAAAACTCTTGCTCGAATATAATTGAGCAGGAGTTTTTCTTTATTTTGCCATCAAATAATCACCTATATGTTGCAATATTCCTATTCAAATTTATTTCCCAATAGTAAAAAAGTAGACAGAACATTTGCTTTCTCACACCAAAAATGTGTAATATTGCATACAAATAAAATTGGGTACTGATTGACCATGAACAATACAAAGCATATTTTGGTAGTAGACGATGAGATCGACTTACGAGAAATCCTGCAATGCAACCTCGAAAATGCCGGTTATATTGTCGATACAGCCGTATCAGCAGAAGAGGCTCTCACCCTCCTTTCACCACAGCACGATTTAATTCTACTGGACGTCATGATGGGAGGCATGTCTGGTTATAAAATGGCAGAACGTTTGAGGAAAGTCGAAAAAAATCACATCCCAATCATTTTTTTAACAGCCAAAGATACAGAGAACGATATCTTGACGGGGTTTTCAGTCGGTGGTGATGATTATATCTCAAAACCCTTTTCACTGCAAGAGGTCTTAGCTCGTGTTAGCGCCGTTTTGCGTAGAGCAGAAATGGTCAAGGCTGCACCAGCTGTCCTATCCGAAGACAGCATCCAGTTGGATACTCTGCGCAAAATCGTTGTAGTCAATCAGCAAGTAATACGCCTTTCGCCAAAAGAATTAGGCATCCTACAACTACTCCTAACACACAAAGGCAGAGTGTTCTCGCGCGACGAAATTTTGGCCGAAGTATGGCGAGGTGAAAGCTATGTAGGTGGACGTACGATAGACGTACACATTGCCAACTTACGCAAAAAATTAGGAAAGGAAGGCGAAAGAATCAACAACAGGCAGGGATACGGCTATTGTTTGGAATAGTCATAATCACTTCACCTTTTCTCACGCCCTACAACACATGTTATGAAGACACTATCATACAGAGCCAGGCTACTGCTCAACTTTAGTATCATATTCGTACTCTTTGCCTTTATCCTGCTGGGATTTCAATATTACCGTGAGGTCGAAAATCGCAAAGCATTGCTGGAGGTACGATTAGAAAGCTTTGCTGATATTATCGAAAAGCAAATTCGACAATCACCAGATAGCGCAACAACAGAGATACTACAATCACTTCGTAGTGTTCTACCTCAGGAATTGCGCATTACGATTATTTCAAAGGAAGGATTGGTGAGTTATGAATCCGACAAGGATGGTCTGCCCAACATCTCCAATCACAGGGAGCGCCCCGAAGTAAAGTCCGCATTGACCAAAGGATTTGGCATCGATATTAGAGAGAGTGAAACTTTGCAGAAACCCTATTTCTATTATGCTAAAGTTTATCACAACAATGTCATACGCGTGGCGTTACCTTATAATGCAGAAATCAAGAACTTCATGCATGTAAGCAATATCTTCCTTTGGTTCACGCTGCTGATCTTTCCCATTGTCATCGTAGCCCTGATCTATATTTCCGGACGCTTTGGACGCGCTATAGCTGGTCTGCAGCATTTTGTCGACTCCGCCGAGCGAGGACTAATGGATTACGGCAACATTTCATTTCCCCACAACGAATTAGGAGATATCGCTTCAAAGGTGCTCAGGATGTACCAGGACTTGGAACAAAAGACGTTGCAGGTGGGATTGGAAAGGGAAAGATTGATGAAACACTTTCACTACTTTGAAGAAGGTATTGCTATTTTCTCTGCACAGCGACAGAAGGTGTATTCTAACCCACGCTTCCTACAATATGTCAATGTGATTCTTGATATCACGACTTCCTCTGTTGATGCGATATGGTCTGAAGAATCATTTCGCCCTATCCAAGAATTTCTCGACCAGCACCAGGGTCGTGGTGCATGGAGTGCCGACACTTCTGTGTATCGCGAAACGCTAAGTGTAGGTAGTTCGCATTTTGCCGCACAAGTAGTAGTGTATAGCGACCGCAGTTTCGAAATCACGTTATCTGATATCACAAAAACGGAGAAAAATCGTCTGCTCAAACAGCAAATGAGTCATAACATCAGCCATGAATTGCGTACTCCAGTAAGTAGTATCCGAGGTTTTCTGGAAACACTAATCAGTTGCGAGAACTTGAGCGCTGAACGCAGACGAGACTTCCTGCAAAGAGCATTACTGCAAGTCGAAAGGCTGTCAGACTTAATTCGTGACGTCGCATTGATTTCGAAAATAGAAGAAGCTGCCGCAACTCTACCTCGAGAAGAAATAGACATCAAACAAGTCGTAGAGGAAACAATAGAAGAATTGCAAGGCGAATTGGCAAAACAAAGTATGACAACCCACGTAGATATTCCAGCGGAAAGTACGATTTATGGCAACTACTCGTTGCTGCATTCCATCTTCCGCAATCTCTTGGAAAATTCCATCAGATATGCAGGACAGGGTACTAAGGTTGAAATCTCTTGTTACAAGAAAAATTCTGATACCCTCTTCTTTCGCTACTACAACAACGGCGTACAAATTCCCGAGGAGCACTTGCCGCGACTATTTGAACGCTTCTATCGTATCACAGAAGGGCGCACCAGAGATTGCGGCGGCACAGGTTTAGGACTGTCTATAGTCAAAAATGCCGTCAACTTTCATTCGGGAGATATTATTGTAAAAAACCTGCTCGACCAAGGCGTAGAATTTCTATTTACACTCAAACGCGGTAAATAAACATAAACTCACTCGCCATAAGGTCATAAAAATGCGTAACTTTGCGCTTTCAAAATAAAAAATCGCCTATGAATCGTTTTCTATACTTATCTCTATTTTTTATAACCCTTATTCTACAAACTCAATGCCAAAAGTTTGACGAAATTGATGAACGTTTCGAACAATTGGAACAAAGAGTAAGCAACCTTGAAGATGCGACAAAAGCACTGCAAGATGCTATCAATGCTGGTGCCTTAATCACAAAGGTGGAAAAGACCGAGACTGGCTTCAAAGTAACCTTTTCAGACAACACATCAATCGACATCTACAATGGTATAGATGCTATCACGCCGCTCCTTCTTATAGATATGGATGGATTTTGGACTATCTCGTACGACGGAGGTACCACCTATACTCGTCTGCAAAATGATAATGGGGAATTCATCCAAAGCAAAGGCGACAAGGGGGATAAGGGAGACAAAGGAGAGCAAGGAGATAAAGGTGACAAGGGCGAACAGGGAGATAAGGGTGAACAAGGAGATAAGGGTGAACAAGGCGACAAAGGCGAACAGGGAGAAAAGGGTTATAAGGGTGAACAAGGCGAACAGGGTGAGAAGGGAGAAGATGGCAACTGTGTTCGCGTCGTAGTAAAAGATGGTTATTACGTCTACGAAGTCTATAATCCTGCCGATCCCAACACTGTGTTGGAAAGTATTCAGACTGCCTTTAGCGCAGACGAATCCAAAGTGCTTCATGGTATTACTCAGGACGACAATACCCGTGAGATCACACTGACGATGGCTGATGGAAAAAGTTTTACATTTAACCAAACACCACGCACACCTACCAGTATTGCCATGCTGCGTACCCAACCGCTCAGGATGGGAACCGGCGAAGTGACTTCGTTTGAGTTTCGCGTCAATCCCTCAAATGCTATCTTTAATTATAATGTAGAAGATCCGAATTGTGAAATATTCCTGGATAAAGTAGCCGAGCTTCGTAGCAGCTACATCACTGCGCCGACCGACTATCACTTGGCGCGTATCGAGCAGACCTATGATGCGCAGGGCGTGATGAAGCGTGGACAATTCCGTGCCTATATTAAGGACCAACAGATAAGCACTACGTACGACGATGCCGTAGCTTTGGTGATACGCACCAAGAATCAGGCAGGCGAGGAAGTAGAGATTTCTTCATCAGCCGTCGAGTTGAAATACGCAGGCAACACCTTCAGCGCATTTGGCTTTTTGAAGCAGCACAATGAAGGCAATCTTCATCAAGATGCCGAAGCGCACATCGACGGCAACAACATACAAATCGCTTCACTCTTTATCAATTCGCCCACGAAGCTCGTTGCGTCGTTCAAGACCAACGGCAAAAAGGTTTTTGTGAACGGCGTCGAACAATTCAGCGGTATCACGGCCAATGACTTCAGCACCCCCGTCATCTATCGTATAGTGGACGACAACGGCGAGTGGAACGAGTACAAGGTGTCCGTCATCAATTCCGGTCTCCCCGTCGTCTATATCAATACGCCCGAGGGAACCCAGATCACCAGTAAGGAAGTATGGGTAAAGCATGCTGATCTCAGCATTCAGGGGTCAGATGGTATCACCTCCTATCAAGGCAAAACGTCAATCAGGGGGCGTGGCAATTCATCATGGAACTATCCAAAGAAACCTTATGCGTTGAAGTTGGACGAAGCATCCGAAATCCTGGGCATGCCAGCCCATAAGCGCTGGGTACTTTTGGCCAACTATATGGACCGCACCCTGCTGCGCAATCACATGGCGTTTAAGATTGGCGAAGCAAGTGGACTCCCCTACACACCAAGGGGGCAGTTTGTCGAAGTGGTGATGAATGGTAAGCACATCGGCAACTACTATCTGTGCGAGCAAATCAAGATTGGTGAAAATCGTGTGAATATCCATGAAATTTCTGCGAAAGATAGCACTGCTACGGGTGGTTTCTTGTTGGAACTTGACAAATATTTTGACGAGGACCATAAATTTAGATCTGCCTACAAGAAACTGCCTTTTATGATTCAGGCGCCCGAGGATGAAGTTATCACTGCTGCTCACAAGACGTATATCGAGAATTACATCAACGACTATGAATATGATTTGATCTACAATCTTTCGACAAAGAAATATTTGGATTATATCGACATCAATTCATTCATTGATTACTGGCTGGCGGTAGAGTTGACGATGAATTCCGAGCCGAGCCATCCCAAGTCAGTCTTTATGCACAAGGACCGAGATGGTCTGCTCTGTGCTGGACCTATGTGGGATTTTGACTGGGGAACCTTCCGTCCCGAGTTGACAGAAAAATACGCTGTCAGAAACACACTCTACTACAGCAATCTGTTCCGCAGTTATCACTTCGTAGAGCAGATCAAGGAGAGATGGAAAACGGCTAAACCAAGGTATGAGGCACTGATAGATGTGTTCGAACAGGAAGCAGCTAAGTTGAAAAATTCAGACCAAATGAATATCGCTCTATGGCCCATTGCCACCAGAGAGAATGGTGACGAGACGATGAGTTTTGATGAAGCTGTGGCACGCATGAAGCAGACCTACGCAGATAAGCTGAAATGGTTGGATGCACAGATTAATGCGATGTAGAAAATAGTCCGGATAATTATAGAAAAAAACTTTTTAGAATGTATCTATACCTAAAAAGTTGATATGGTGAATGGAGATTTAATCATTGCGTGCAAAGTTTGACTATGCCAAGTATAATCCAAAATAAGTCGTATATGATTTTTTTATATACGAGACCTATTTTCTCGTTTTTTATATACCTCCACAATAAATATGTAGTGCTTATGGTATATATACTGAAAAGGACGTA
>JAEIGA010007361.1_pt1 | contig 16736 bp, 19 predicted proteins | sample 9270691 | NCBI WGS metagenome assembly JAEIGA01 (sample SAMN17057246, study PRJNA624740) | gut metagenome | biome: biome; isolation source: fecal sample | host: Bos grunniens | place: China: Xizang | collected 2019
ATTGTTGATATCTACAACAGACGCACAAGGCATGAACAGTCTACGATTAATGTTTTCACGCCCTGACTACGATGATACCACTTTTATTTTAAATAAGGCATATTAAACCTACATCACGCCGTATAAATCAGCTAACACAAATTTAAACCGTCTTATATATCGGCTCTTTTGCAATCACTATAACTAATAATAGCAAATGAGGTTATCAATATGACTAAAAAAGAGTTACAGAAATTCAATTCAGCACAAGCGTTACATATGCAAGATTTGATATGCACAGTAATAGCGCAAGGCACAGTAAGAGAGAGCTTCACAAAGCGTCTTTGTTATTGTAAAGCAGACGTAACTTGCTACGAATACAAAGGCAAGCCCGCTATATATGCGCTAAAGAGTTATAACACAATAGTTGCATACGTCCTTGTTAATTCTGACGCTATGTATGGGATAGACGTATTGCGCTATAACTTTGGTTATACGGCTACAAGCTCTCAGCACATCGCAAAGTTTTTTCATCACTATTTAGATTACAAAGCAAGAATATCTGGTAAAGAAGTTTACCGACTGAGATATTACGCATAAGATAAACAGCAAAAGAGCCGATATATAAGGCGGTTACACTTATAGCTCGGGTCACGGCTCGGGTGTATACGTTTTTTTGCTTTTGCTTTGTATAATACACACGGTTTTACTTTGGTACACAAAACATAAATTCAGTCTATCGGTCAAAACCCATTTTATATATGCCGTGTGTTTTATAAATATTTTTAGATAGAAAGTAGGTGATATTTTTAATGCCCCGACAGCCAGTCGTTACACGCACATTTTTTGTAACAATCGCAAACGTAAAGTTTTTGCACACTATAACAGGTGAAATTTTTAATGATGATGTTGTTTTAACAAAGTCATATAAAAATAATCAAGAGATTTTACGTGCAATAAACAAGTTACTTAAAGAGCGAGAAAACGGCGATTTACTAAAAGCTATTCATATCAATAGCACTAAAAACGAAAGCCGATTATACGGCATGAAAGAAAGCGATTTTATCGCTAAAGCTGTTTTGATGAAAGACAGAAAACAAAAAATTTAATTAATAAAAAGGAGTTATTAAAATTATGTCAAGAAATTTCACAACAACAATCAGAGAAAGTTCAATCGAATTAACCGCAAGAGATAGAATAAAGGTCAAAGATATTTCAAGCTCTAAGTCGCTTGATGAACTTGTAACGCCCGAGCAGTCGTTTACGTTTACACCTATCGGCGTGGTTGTACTCGATGTACACAACGAAAATTCAAAGAGTGACAAAGACTATGTAAAATATGTATTTGTCGGTGACGATGACACAAGATATAACACAGGTTCAGAAACTTTGTACAACAATTATTGTGATATTCGTGACGAAATGGGTGACGAAATCTTCGCTATTGAGTGCTACAAGAAGCCGAGCAAGAACTACAAAGATAAGTATTTTCTTACCTGCGCTTTAGTCTAATTCTTAATCTTAATACCGAATACATTTATATTAATAGCCGTACAGATTTTAAATAGCTGTACGGCTATTTTTTATGGTGATTATTATGAGAACGAAAATTAAATTATTTGATACACCATTTGAAGCGCTTTTATATACAACACATAGAACTAAATTTCAAATTAATATTTTAATCCGCATAATGTTTGAAAGTAATGGTGATATCTCAATATTGAATATTACTGAGCGAGATTATATACCGTTTCAGTTGTATTATTTTATGAAAGAAAACAATCACAAAATACACGATATTTGTTGGATTGATTTTCTTAGATATGACGGTATCCAAGAGTTAGTATATATAAAAGAGGGTGAATAAATGTCAATTCGTGACGAATACATGAAAGAGCGTAGAAGATTACAAAAACGCAATTCATATTATAAAAAGAAACACGGTAAACCTATATATAAAATCCCGAGTATACCTAAACGAATAACTAAAGGTAGCGTTAGACGTTTAACGAAATTATTGTCAAAATCTGAAACAGTAAGAGCTTTTAATAAATCAATAGGTTTAACACCCACAGGAAAACTAAAGAAATCAACAAAAAATAAGATTAGAAAAAAGTTAGGATTACAGTCCATACCAAAACAAACAAGAAAAAAGAAAAATAAATATTTACCTAAAGAGGAAAGTGTTATTATAAATAACGTTTCGCCTATTCTATATGATGTAAACTCTATAGATAGTCTTCTCGGGGATATGTATTTATCGTCAAAAAGAGGTAATAATACACATAGAGCAAATGTATATGATTTATCTCAAATGCTTAGGCGTAAATTTGAGCAGGCTTGTTTTCAAGATGGCGAGAGTGTAGTTACACAGAGATTACAAGAAAATTCTGCAACCGTCGAAGAGGCTATACAAGCTATTGAGGGCTATTACAGCGATAGCAACGAAGAGCAATTAAAAGAAGCAATTGATAAGATAGAGGAATTAATATCAATAATAACAGGTGAACCTGTTACAGAAAAGGACGCAAAGACATTAGAAGATTTATATAGCGACACCATGTCATTTTATGATATTATTGAGGATGGACAAGAATTTACAAGTATAAAAGTAGATGATAATACTCGGTTAATAATAGACCCCGAAACAGGCGAATTGTTAAATAAAATAATAGTATGAATACTAAATATATGGTTGGAGATTTTGAAACAACAGTTTACAAAGGTCAGGAATATACAGAAGTATGGGCAAGTGCTTGCGTAGAATTGTATTCTGATGATGTAAAAGTATTTCATAGCATTGACGAAACATTTGAATATTTTATAGAGCAAGATTGCAATATAATATGCTACTATCACAATTTAAAGTTTGACGGTTCATTTTGGCTAAGCTATTTATTAAATGATTTAGGTTTTAAACAAGCTATTGAGCAAAATCCAGAAAATATATTTGATACTGTAATGATTGATAAATATAAAATGAAAAATAATACTTTTAACTATAATATATCTGCTATGGGTCAATGGTACAGAATATTAATCAAAGTACACAACAGATATATAGAATTAAGAGATAGCTTTAAATTATTGCCATTTTCAGTTAAAAGAATAGGTAAGTCATTTGGCACTAAACACAAAAAGCTCGATATGGAATATGAGGGCGTTAGATATGCAGGTTGTGAAATCACAGACAAAGAAAAAGAATATATTAAAAATGATGTACTTGTAGTTAAAGAAGCACTTGAAATTGCTTTTAATGATGGACACAATAAATTAACAATTGGTTCATGTTGTTTATCCGAATATAAAAATACATTACCCGACGAATACTTTAAACTATACTATCCTGATATGACAGCCTTTGATATTGAACCGAAGATATATACACAATCAAACGCCGATGAATGGATAAGAAAAAGCTATAAGGGCGGTTGGTGTTATGTTGTTAAAGGAAAAGAAAATAAAATAAAAACAAATGGGATAACATTAGATGTAAATAGTTTATATCCGTCTATGATGTCAAGTGAAAGCGGGAATAAATACCCTATTGGTAAGCCGACTTTCTGGCATGGGAATTTCATTCCAAAAATAGCTACAACAGATAATCATTATTTTTTTATTCGTATTAAGACAAGATTTAAACTAAAGAAAAACAAATTACCGTTTATCCAAATAAAAGGGAACTTATTATATAACGCACGTGAAATGTTAGAAACAAGTGATATTTATGATAGAAAAACAAAGAAATATTATTCAGAATATATTGATTTAAAAGGTGAGATACAACAAGCCCGACCCGAATTAACTTTGACAATGACAGATTATGTATTATTTTTAGAACATTATGATGTGAGTGAATTTGAAATAAAGGGTGGTTGCTATTTTAGTGCTGAAATAGGTTTATTTGATGATTACATAGAAAAATATAAAAATATAAAAATGACAAGCAAAGGAGCAAAAAGAGAGTTAGCAAAATTATTTTTAAACAATCTCTACGGTAAAATGGCAAGTAATACAAATTCCTCATTTAAAGTCGCTTATTTAAAAGATGATAATAGTGTAGGATTTTACACAATTCCACAGCACCAAAAGAAAGCAGGTTATATTCCTGTTGGTTCAGCTATTACGTCATACGCAAGAAACTTCACCATAAGAGCAGCTCAGGCGAATTATTACGGCGTTAATAAAAGAGGGTTTATATATGCTGATACTGATAGTATTCATTGCGATTTATCTGTTGACAAAATTAAAGGTGTAAAAATTGATGATAATAATTTTTGTTGTTGGAAATGTGAGGGTGAATGGGATAAAGGAATATTTGTAAGACCTAAAACCTATATCGAACATATAACAAACACTGATACACCATATTATAATATAAAATGTGCGGGTATGCCTGACAGGTGTAAACGATTATTTGAATTATCTATGACGCAAACATATACAGAAGCGGATTTTACAAGTGATTACGTTAAAGAATTTATTACTACAAAAAGAGATTTAACAGATTTTAAAATAGGTCTTTGTATTTATGGAAAGTTAATACCGCATAGAATAAAGGGTGGTATTGTATTACAAGAAACTACATACGAAATGAGGTAAATTATGGTAAGTTTAAGATATTTTTTAGCAAATAAGTATTTACATAATGATAATAAATATAATCCAATGGTTAGAGCTCAAGATATTTTAGATGTTATTTATACTATTAAAGGTGACGGTCTTAAAGTGATATGTCACAACAACAAATTGTATATTGAAAATACTGTTAGTGGCGAAAAAATTTTAATTCATTTTTATGAAAACGGAAGAATTAAAAGGGATTTAATAAATTTTTAACAAGAAAAGAGATTTAACAGACTTTAAAATAGGGCTTTGTATTTATGGCAAATTAATACCACACAGAATAAAAGGTGGTATTGTATTACAAGAAACTACATACGAAATGAGGTAAATATTTATGGTAATGGGTTATGTTTGTTTATGGTTATGGTTAGTTGTAAGTGTATTAATAATAATGAAGAGGTAATTTAATATGAAATACTTTATAGCCGTATTAATTTTAACATTAATTTTAATCTTGATAACTATACAATTAATAAATGATAATCATTACGTTGATGATAAAACTAAACATATTATTGGTATTATTTTACTCGATAGAGAAATAACACCAAATAATGAATATCGTATATTATATGAGATACATTATTCAGACGGCACAATATCACATGAATGGAAATATGTAGATTATAACGATTTTATTGATTTATGGGAGGAAAATAGATATGAAAAAAATGATTAATTCAATTATGTATTTTTACTATAAAAATATCTGCATGAAATTAAGGATAAAAATAGAACAAAAAATTTTTGGAACAAAAAAGAAACAAAGTAAAATACAGTATTATATATTAAAAAAATACTTACAATGGATTGACGGTCAATGCAGACACTTATGTTGTTTCTGTGAATTTAGAAAAGATTGTAGCATTATTGATGATAATTATGTAGGAATTAAAATTGAATAAAAAATAAGCCCTGTTTGGTACTGATAAACAGTATTACAAACAGGGCTTTTTATATCTATAACTACAGGTACATTAAGGCGTTTTGCAAGAACGTGATGAAGTCGGCACTATCTTTCAAGTGTGCAGACCCGACATTCAACAATAATGCAATCTGTAGCAGATATACTAAGAAAAGCATTTTATTAGGGCTTCTTTAGAACTTAAATCTTTAAATCTAAAACAGCCTTTGTCAAAATAATATCTTAACTGCTCAATAAACATTTTATTCATATGTAACATAACATAGTTAATATTATGGTCGTCTGTTGTAACAGATAATTTATTAGGATTAGTTATATCAGGTTTATCATCACAATACAATAAACCTAAATCTGGATATTGGCGAACTCCGTATTCTTTTCCTTGATATTTTAGAGTGCAAATATAACGATTTTTACCGATAGGCTTTTCAATAAATGCGGTATTATCATTCAAATATACATTTTGTGCAGAATAAGCAACATATTTGTTTGTAGAAAAAGCTCGGTTAAAACTACTTTGCGCTTGCGCTTTAGAAGCGTTATCGTTATAGTTAAATTCTACAACATATCCGTCGCCTTTTAAAAACTTGGTATCTTGTCTAATTCTTTGAGATATATCCATAGCTATATAGTAGGGATTTATTATACTAACATGATTGCTAAGCATATATAAAGGAACATAACGAACTTGTTTGCCTTGACCCCTTGCTATAGATGTGTGAATTGAGAGAAGTTTTTCAACTTCGTTTGAGCAATAGTGATTTGTTTCAGATTGAAATTCATCAAATATCATGTTGTCTACATCAGAAAAGAAATGTGACATCTTTTTAATCTGGTCTGCAGAGTTAAGAGTAATGCCATACCCACAAGATATTTTTTCTTTACCTTTAACTAAAAATAATTCATGAAAAATTCCATTACTTTTTCGTTCAGATACCATATCATATTGTGGAAAGAATAACCCTTTAATATCTTTAAAAAATTTCTCAGCAATATTATCAAGCTCGTAGTTAAATCTGTATATACAAGCAAACTTTGATTTATTTTTTAAAAATCTGTTTACCATCAGTTTATTGAAATATGTTGTTTTACCACCTGTACGGTTACCGTCACATATATAAACTTCTGGAATGTTACCGTTAATATCTTTTAATGATAACAGCTTTGTTCCGTCATAATAGGACATAGGTGTACCCCTTGTATATAAATATTCTCTATTTAATTATATCAAAATGCTTGTAATCTGTCAAGATATATGGTATAATTAATAATAAAAATATAGAGCGGAAAGGTGGTGAATGTACGTCATGGTGGTACTTTGTGTTACTCTCGGGTTTATATTATTTGATGTGATTACTGGCATAATAAAAGCACTATCACAAGAGGGGTTAAATAGCACTATTGCGAGAAAAGGATTATTTCATAAGCTCAGCGAGATATTAGCTTTATGTGGTGCATGGATGCTTGAATTTGCAATACAATATATTGATTTAGGCATTGAATTGCCCTTATTAAATGTTGTATCAGTATATATCTGCATAATGGAGCTTATAAGCATTATAGAAAATATATGTATAGTTAATCCTCAAATGTATAAGCTATTTAAACCTTATCTGGAAAAGTTAAAAGGAGATAATAAGAATGAGTAAAATTTACGGTGTAGATGTAAGTAGTAATAATTATTCTGTTAATTGGAATAAACTGAAAACTAAATATAATGTTAAATGCGCTATGCTTAGAGCGGGTTTTGGAAACGGCACATTAGACACAAGAATTATTGAAAACATAAAAGCGTGTAAAAATGAGGGAATTAAATACGGTTTATATTGGTTCTCTTATGCTTTATCATCAAGTGACGCTATAGCCGAAGCTGATTATGTTTGCGATATTGCAGGTAAATACGGTTGCGATATCGGTATTGCTTACGACTGGGAATATGACAGCGAAAGATATGCTAAGACACAGGGTGTAAACATTACTAACAATTTAAGAGCTAATTTTGCCATATCATTTCTTGAGCGTGTTAAAGAGCGAGGATATACACCAATTCTATATACTAACCCTGATTATCTTGAAAATAAAGGTTTTAATAGTATTGTTTCAAAATACAATCTTTGGCTTGCACAATGGGGAGCTTCTGAGCCTTATAAAAATTGCATGATATGGCAATATAATGTATCAAAATTAGGCGAGCTTGGAGAGTTTGATTTAAACGAATTTTTTATTGATATTGATACAAAAGATATAAAAGATAGAATTGTTGAATATATCAATACCGAACAATTCGATAATTATCTCAAAATAAGTCTTTCTGTTATCGGTGAAAAATACGGGACAGGCGATGAATGCAAGAGAAAAATCAGGGCTTTAGGTTATGATTATGAAATGGTTCAAGAAATGGTAAACTATATTCTAAGCTCTAAAGAACACTTAACACATTATTTTATCAATAAACAATATAAATACTACATTAAAAAAGCAAATGAAATTAAAGGTAAACTGGGTGATAAGACTAAAAGTGAACTTAATGCAAAGGGCTATGATTATGAAATAGCCCGAGAATTATCAAAACTTATATAAAGGAGTGTGTTTATTAAATGGCAATTCTTAATCGTGATGATTTTTTCTCACGAATTAACGAAGTTATCGGAAGTAATTCTGACGAAGCAAGTATCAGATTTGTAGAAGATATGAGCGACACTTATAATGACCTTGAAAGTAAAATTAACTCTGGTAATGGTGATTGGGAACAGAAATATCATGACCTTGACGAAGCGTGGAAAAAGAAATATAAACAGAGATTTTTCTCAGGTACTTCCGCTGTAATTACAGGGGACGGAGAAACAAAGAAAGCAGAGAAAACAGAATTTGAAGATTTATTTGAGGAGGAATAATTTATGCCTAACATACCTAACACAGCAAAGTTAAATGCAACGTCTGCCGACATTCTGAATGTTATTCGTGCTAATGCTTCTACAAACTATCAGGATTTCGTACCTGTTGCAACTACAGACCGTGAGAGCGTCAGAGAAATCGGCTCTATCATCATGCAGTATCCTGCGTTACAGAATGAGTTTTTGAACTCTCTTATCAATAGAATTGGTAGAGTTATTATCACTTCTAAGATGTATCGTAATCCGTGGGCTGTATTCAAAAAAGGTGTTCTTGAATTTGGCGAAACTATCGAAGAGATTTTTGTCAATATCGCTGACCCGAATAACTATGATATCGAAGCGTCAGAAAGAAATGTGTTTCAGAGAAAAATACCTGACGTTCGCACAGCGTTTCATGTTCTGAACTATCAGAAATTCTATAAGGCTACAATTCAGAATAAGCAGTTACAGCAGGCTTTCTTATCATGGACTGGTATTTCTGACCTTATCGCTCGAATTGTTGACAGTATGTATACTGGTGCATATTATGATGAATATCAGACTATGAAATTCATGCTTGCAAAGGCTATTTTGAACGGCTATCTTTATGCTGAGCAGATACCCGAAGCAACACCTGCTAACGCAAAGAGTATTGTAACTTCTGTAAAGGGCGTTTCAAATGCTCTCGAATTTATGAATACAAAGTATAATGTTTCTGGTGTTACAACTCACACAGAAAAGAGCAGACAGGTTGTGTTGGTAACAACTGACTTTGACGCTATTATGGACGTTGAAGTTTTGGCTTCTGCGTTTAACATGAGCAAAGCTGAATTTATGGGTAGGCGTGTGCTTATGGATAGCTTTAGTAACATGGACTTTACAAGGCTGAAAGCTCTTCTCGGCGAAACTGAGGTAACAGAGGTTGAGGAAAACGCTTCTGCTCTTGATAATATTCCTGCCATTCTTGTTGACGAAGATTGGTTTATGATTTTCGACAATCTGTATGAGTTTACAGAACAGTATAACGGTGAGGGTCTTTATTGGAACTACTGGTATCACGTTTGGAAAACATTCTCTTACAGCCCCTTTGCAAACGCTGTTGTGTTCGTTGAGGGTCAGCCGAGTGTTACAGCTATATCGCTTTCACCTGATACAGCTACAGTTACGGCAGGACAGAAATTACAGATTACAGCTAATGTTACGGCTGTTAACTTTGCAAGTAAGGCAGTTAACTGGGAGATTACAAGCGTCGTTGACGGTTCAAGTGCAACTGTTGATAATCCTGATGTTTCAATTGACAGTACAGGCAAGCTGTTTGTCGGTCAGCTTGACAGCGGTTGCGTTATCACAGTTACAGCTACAAGCGTATATAATTCTGACGTTAGTGCTACAGCTACAATTACAGTATCTTAATAAATAAATCAAATTAACGAAACGGAGAGTATAACAATTGATATTATCAGTTTTTATGCTCTCCGTTATTTAATAAAAAGGAGTGAAATAATGTCAACGATTGAAAGCAAAATTAATCTATATCATAATGTGCCGTTAGATAATACATATAGAAATGTTATTAATGGTGGAATAAACTATACTAAACTTGCAGATTATTCTTTTGTTTCATATGAAGAGCAAACATATTGCCGAATAGTAGGGCAATATAATAACAAGGTTAGACTTAACACAGGATATGGTATTTTTGCTGATTATTACATGGGAGCAAACTATATCAGTATTGAGAATAAAAGTGGTAGAGTTATTTTCGGTTTTATTACAGATGTACTATACATTAATGATAATGTAGTTGAAATAACATTTGAAATTGATTGTTTTCATACCTATTATGGCGATTATACATTTTCTCAATGTTTTGTTGAGAGGGCAAGCCCTGACCCGAACTGGTCACCGTCAAACTATTCTATACCTGATTATATTGAAAAAAGTGAATATTTAACTCTGGCTGAACATACTTGGTCACCCGCTACTAACTCATGGCGATTATATTTGATGTTTGCTCCGTCACAAGGATTTAAATATGACGATACACATATTCAGTCAGGTCTTGGTGAAGTAAACGGATTTACAATAGGTGCTAACGCCTTGATTGTTGATACTTCTGACGCTGACGCTTATAACTTACTGTTAGGGACATTAAATAATAATTATCATAGGGGATTTAAGTGCATTGGTGCTTGGTATATACCGTCTGCTCTAATTACACACAGCTCTACAGACCCGAGAAATGATATTTTAAATGTATCCTCAGCAGGTAACATGGGAACTGTTAATAGTTCGTATACTAATAGCGTTAGTAGTATGACCTTGAATGGTGTTAGTTTAAAAAATAAAAAAACTTTATGTTACCCATATACATTCCTTGAAGTATCAAACAATTTAGGAGAAGTTAAACGATACGCTTATGAGGGGTTTTCTGGCTCAATGCCATTATTCACAGCATTAGGAATAGGAATACCATCACCATCAATAACTTTAGTACCCAGAAACTACTTCGGAAAAGAATATGATTTTGATAATGCTATATGTATTACAAACTTCCCGCAAGTACCTGTACAAGCTGATACTATTGCTTCATGGGAGTCACAAACAGGTACAGCATTAGGTATAAAAACTTTAGGTAATACCGTAACAGGCGCTATTGTCGGAGGTTTATACGGTGGCGGATTAGGTGCTGCTATTGGTGGCTTTGCAGGATTAACACAAGGTGTTACACAAGCAGGTTCAGATATCGCAAGGGCTGAAAATAGCCCATCTTCAATGACTGGTATAAGTGGATGCTCTACCCATTTAATATTAGGACAAATCGAGAAATTAGGTTTTACATTTAGACACGTTTCTCTAAGAGGCGATTGCCTACAAGCCATTGATGATTATTTTACACGTTTTGGTGTCGCTGAACAGCGTGTAGAAAGCCCACCTATCCACAGGGCTAAAAGAACTGGTGACCATCATATGTATATTAAAACTAAAGGTTGCACTATTAGAGGAGAGAGTATGCCTGTATGGGCTGAAAAAAAAGTTTGCGAAATCCATGATAACGGTGTAACTTACTGGGATAGTCTTTCGGACGTTGGTGATTATTAAAGGAGTGATAAAATGCCGTTACTATTTAATTTTAATCGAATGAAAGTCAAAGGAAAGAAAAACAAACAAACTTTTAAATCTATTGATGATATTCAAAGAGAATATCGTCTCTACTTTAATCGCTTGTTAGAGCTGTCAATTTCAATGTTTGAATGGAAAAATCTACCTGACACAGTAGACCCGAGATTTTTAGAGCTTGCTTTATTTTGGAATGGTAGTGCTGTATTTTTCAAAGATAGTGAGTTAGGTTATTTGTGTTTGGAGTGTGTGCTTGGTGGTCAATATGATGTTTATAGAATACCTACAGATAGGAAAGCGGTTGCAATCAACGGTTATAACAATAACTTAACACCAAATGATAGCGTACTTATCTTTAATAACATGATACATGAAAACAGCTTTAATGAAGTCTATATGTATGCTCAAAATCTATATGATATTGACAATACTATTAGAGTTAATCTTAACGCACAAAAAACGCCAATACTTGTCACTTGTGATGAAACGCAAAAATTAACAATGCAGAATTTATATCAACAGTATCAAGGAAATATCCCTGTTATTTTTGGCGACAAACAAATAAAACCTAACAGCATACAAGTACTTAAAACAGACGCACCATTTTTAGCCGATAGACTTATCGCTATGAAAATGCAAATATGGAATGAAGCATTAACTTATCTTGGTATCAGTAATGTTAATATTCAAAAGAGAGAACGTCTATTGAATGACGAAGTACACAGAAATATGGGTGCAACAATTGCAAGCAGATATTCAAGGCTTGAAAGTCGCAGACAGGCGTGTGAACAAATAAATAGAATGTTCGGGCTTGATATATCCTGCGATTATCGTGAAGATTTTCAAGTTATTGATAGCTTGGTTGATGATACCTATAATGGTGAAGATGAAGAGGGTGAAAAATAATGGGTTTATATACAACCGAATTAAAAACTATATGCGAAAGCATTTTAATGCACAGCGTATTAAATCCTCAGACTAATCAAAGATTAACTGTTGAAGATATGCTCAGCGACCCTGCTTATAAATACGGTTATAACGGTCAGCATTATACGCCTTATTATATTGCAGGTTTTGACGCTGTACAAAAAAGAATTTTTGGTGAACCGTCTGGATTAGATTGTTACCCTATATTTGACGAAGATTATAGAAATGAACTGCAAAAGAAAATATTGTTAAAATACTACACAAGAGAAATATGTGAGGAAACTTTCGGATTATGGAAACTGAGATTAAATTCAAAAATGAATGAAATCATGCCTTATTATAATCAATTGTATAGCGAAACATATGAAAAATATCTTGGTAGTGACTACAATCTATTTTTTAATCATGATACCGAAACGGTTGAAGCGTTCGATAAAAAACTTGATAGAATGATTGAAAATATATTGAATGAGAATGTTACTTCTGATAGCACAGGAAATGAAACTAATACGGGTAGTGATGTTACAACCTATGATAAAAACTATTGGAAAAAAATGGGTGGTGCAGGGTTTAGAGATACGCATGGAAATGGTGGATTAACAACCGTATCAAGTGACACACCACAAGGTAGCGTACAATTTAGTTTAAGTGGTGGAGATACAGACGCAACAACTGTTACAGGTTATGCGTCAAAAGTCGAAACCGTTAAAGGCGTTGTTTTGCAGAGAAACTTTCAGCATGATATTTCTGAGCCTGAGATTTATAAAGATGGGCTGTATAATCGTGAGGGTACTGAAAAAGAACGTGACAGTAAAGACACTTTCACACATGGTCATACAGTTAATACTACAGACAATACTACTCGTGATACCACTTCAACAAATAAAGAAAATGGGTCAGAAAATGAAAAACACAGAAATAATAAAACTGTTAAAGGTAAAACAAATAATATTAGCTATGCAAAATTATTAAAAGAAATCCGTGAAAGCATAATCAATGTTGACCAAATGATACTGCATGATTTAGAGCCGTTATTTTTTGGTTTATGGTAAGGTGGTGTATTATGGCTGATAATAAAGCGTGGAGTTTTAGAGCGTGGGTACATAATAATTACCCTGCTATATACAATGAAAATAAAAGCGACTATCAAATGATATTAGATTTAAAAAATTACTTCGGGTCTGTGCAATCTCGTTTTAGTACACAATTTAATGATTTATTACAGTTAAGGACAATTAAAACAGAAGCCTATAATAATTTCATGGTATGGTATGACCTAAATGTTGATGAACATAGCTCAAGTCTTATAACTAATCTTGATAACGCAACTAAAGACGGAACTATTACAAACCTAAAGGCTGTTTTTGAAGCCTTAGACAGTACGATGTTTAAAAGTATTTTATAAGGAGTGAATTTAATATGAATAAACCGCAATTCCCTGATTTACCAAATATAACGGAAAATACAGCGCTACCGCCTTTTAAAGCATGGGTGCAGTTTGCTATTCCATCGGTATTTGACGATAGTCTTAGTTATTATGAACTTTTAAGTAAGATTATTGAATACCTTAATGTTACAAATGAACATTTGACAAACGTAGACGAAAACTTCGCCACTAATAATGAAGTATTTGTCGAAACTTATAATAAGATTGTAACTTGGTTTAATGACCTTGATGTTAATGAGGAAATTGAGAACAAAGTGCAATCTATTCTTGATACGTGGGCTGTTGACGGTACGTTAAATAGACTGTTTCATGATATGTTTTCAACCGAAATTTTAGAGCGGGTCAGCGATATTACTAACACATGGTTAAATACAAATATTCATGAAATTAGTGGTTATGTTTTAGATAACTCATTAACGGTGGAAAATGCCGCCGCGCCTGCTTCTTTAGTCGGTAACGGTTTTAAAAATAAAGGTGTTATCACGTACGATAGAGTTAGCAATCGCCGACTGGCAGATGGCGGGGCTTCGTTTGTTAATCAAGCAAATTCTATTCTATATAGCTATATTCCATTAGACCGAAGTAAAAACGCTATTATATTATATCCTAAACACGTTATTAGGGGCTATATACGAATAGATTTACTTAGTGGAACTCCTTTAAGTACAACAACTTTTATATCATACACTAATTTTGGTACGTCCACTGATATACAAGAATTTAAAGAGCCTATAGTGTATGAATATGATAATAACTTGTCTGAAAATCTATATTTAGCGGTTTCGTTTAGTCAGTTTGAAGAAATTGACGGTGTAGAAACACAAAAAGATATAGACTTAATTAAAAATCGTGATTACTTATTGTTTGACTATGTTGATAATCCAACTACCCGAATGATTTATAAAGAGGTTGATTTTAGTGCTGAAACAGCGTGCGATTTACTTTATAATTCGTTTAATAATCTAATTGATACAGAAACAGGATTAGGCATAACGCATTTAAAAGATATGGGCTGGAATACAAGAACTTACATTGATGTTAATTCAAGCGCTTTGTTAAGGGCTGTTAAACAGTTTGTTGAATATACAAACAGTAAGGGCGAAACAGCTTATCCTATTGATATCATTAGAAATCACAGATACACGTTTAGTAAAATACACCTAAGAAAAACCGCTTCAACTGATATAAATGAATATTATATTAAGGACATTACTACAGGTCAAACGGCTTACGGTTGGTGTAACAATTATTCTGATACCAATATAACATGGATACTAATACCTAAAATTGAACCTATTATAGTAGATGATTTTGTAGGAAATCTTGTTGATGTGGCTGAAACGTACTTCGACGAAGCGTGGCGAGATAGAAAGACGCTTGTTTATCAGCAGCGACATAATAGCTCTCTTTTGCTTCATAAATATCCGTTTTATAATTTTAACCCTACAGAAACAAGAGCTAATCTACAAGATACGTCTTATAATACCTTATTATCTAATAAAGCTGATATGATTGATTGTACACATTGCTCAGACTTTGTCTGGATTTTGCTAAAGGGTATTAAATTTGAATATAGCAGATTTGTACATAAAGATGATATAATAGCTTGGCTTGACAATTTATCACTTTACATTCCTACTATTCCTGCGTCTTGGTATGAACAGCACCCTATTCTGTATTATAATCAACAAGGTACGGAGATAATACGTGAAGAAGAATTGCCCCACATTCCTGCTAACACTAAATTCTCAGATATGACTGATGATCAAAAAAGTGTATTTATTTATTCGTGTTTAATAAGTGGTTGGCTAAACTCAGACGGCAAGACTTTAGAAGATTATTGCACAACCTTTGTAAATGGTATAGCTACTTGGGCGTGGTATTCTAAAATGCCTTACCTTGAGAATTCATACCGTAGTCAACAGGACGCACAGCCTCCCGAAACTACAGCAACTATGTTTCAACAGTGGAGTGTTTTACAAGAGGCACAAATCAAATATGATAAAGTAATAGATGAACAAGACCAACCGCATATAATAAAAACACTATTAAAAACAAATATTAGTGCAGGCGATATCGGATTTACTACACTTAACCCCGATACAGGAGCAGAGGGTGAGGGCAGTGATGATTATCCCAGCTATGTCAACCCGCCCCTTACGGACGTAGGACATATGTTTTTTGTACTTCATGTTGACCACAATAATCAATATTGTGAAGCTTTGGAAAGTTACCCGAGTTTTAAAGCTCCTGCCGATGTACCAAACCCCCTACCCGAAAATATGACATCAAGCGCATACAACAATATCGGAATTAGATTTTCAAGATATAATTTAGCTGATATTCCGTATTTTGCTTCTTTACCCATAAAAAATAATTTAAGAACTTGTTATAAAATGTTAGAACTTAATAATATCACCCTTGGCTCAGGCTATAGTGACGCTATTTCTCTGAATGAATTGTTAAATTATAAACTTGGAATTTATACATTTATTTTACAGGGTGAAATAAATGAAAATGACAATGTATCAATGAGATATCGTTTTCGTGAAAATGGTGACGAAACTGACCGTACAAGTACAACAAGAAGATTTACAAGTATTGGTCCAAACTTATATGTATGTACTAATTACCTGCCAGAAGCTATAAGAAATTCTACTTCTGCTTCAGCAATATCATTGTATCACACACAAACAGCTTCAACGGTTAATATCGAACGTTTTATTTGTGTTAAAGGTTACATAAGTACTGACAATTTAGATATGCTCTAAAAATGTAACACCCTGTACTGGTATTACGTATACTGGTACAGGGTGTTTTGCAATACGCAACTGTG
>JAEIGA010007362.1_pt1 | contig 16735 bp, 17 predicted proteins | sample 9270691 | NCBI WGS metagenome assembly JAEIGA01 (sample SAMN17057246, study PRJNA624740) | gut metagenome | biome: biome; isolation source: fecal sample | host: Bos grunniens | place: China: Xizang | collected 2019
CATCTCTTTTACTTTTTCCTTTAACCAGTAAATACGTCCATTCATCAGCAGAAAGGCCACTGCTGCAATTACTGCAATGCCCAGAAAAGCCACGGCGGGATTCTCTTCCATCATAATATCGATCCCACGTAAAACAACTCGCATTGTATGCATTCATATCCCTCCTTTACGCACCAAAGGCAAAGGTATAAACCGTCCACAGGATCATAACTACACCCAGCACCTGCCTTGTGCGAAGGGCAAAGTTGGAAGGCTCGACAGGCAGGTAATAGAAGCCGCCGGTGACGATCCAGGCCGCCTTGGGGAAGAGGATGAAGAGTACGCCCAAGGGGAAGCCGATCCATGGGAACAGGTCATACAGGCCCTTCATCACCACAAGGAGGATGACCCAGATCAATGTTTCGGTAGAAAATATATGCATAACAAGCCTCCTCTCTACTGCATTGCCAATACAATAACAACAATGACAAGAATGGCAAGCATTGTACCGGCGGTCATCATTCCGTATTCCATGCGTTCTTTTACCGATCGGCTGTAAAATCTTGTTTCCAGTTCGGGCAGAATAAGCCAGAAAAAGGCCAGAGCTGCGGCGATCAGCAGGCCGCCGATCAGCGGGCGTTCCATAAAAAGATCCCACAGATGTTCAAAAAGGTCACCTGCTGCCCTTCTTCTGTAATATCCCATAGCCCCCATCCTTTCTGTTTTGCAGGAAACCGCCCCTTGTACCGGCTGTTTCCTTTTATTTTTAGACCGATTCTCTTTATCTTTTGTTCCCTATATTTTATCACATCAGTCAAAAAAAGGCCACCTGAAACCAGGTGGCCTTTTTTATAATGAAGATCTATGATCTTACTTCTGGAACTGGACGAACCAAGCTTCCTCGATGGTCAGATCGGTATCAGCATACTCGTCTGCACCCAGGGGGTTCCAAGCCTTCTCCATGACCTCGGCAGCGTCGTCTGTCGATGTGATCAGACCCAGCTCGATGTACTCTTCAACAATGTGCTGCAGAGCCTTGCCTGTGAACTCGTTGGAGGGACCAAACTGCAGAGAGTCGTTCAGCAGTGTGTTCATCTCCAGGTTGTCAGAGTTCATGCCGTTGTCGATGAGGAACTGTGTAGCCTCTTCGGGGTTCTCGCGCATCCACTGGTGAGCCTTCTTGACACAGTCAGAGATCTTCTTGGCTGTGATGGGGTTTTCCTTAACAAAGGATGTGGGCATAGCGATGACGCAGCAGGGCTCCTGCTGGAAGTCTTCGTCCAGCAGAGAACGGACGCAGCGCAGCTTGCCTTCCTTAACCATGTTGTAAGCGAATGTATCGGACAGCAGTGCAGCCGAGATCTCGCCGTTTTCCATAGCAGCGACGCAAGCGGAGGTCTCGACAGCCATCAGAGTAACATCTTCCAGGGGGTTGATGCCGTCGGCGTTGAGCAGGCGAGCTGTGATGTTATAGTCGGAAGCACCGATGCCGTTGGGTGTGGAGATCTGTGTGCCCTTCAGGTCGGCAGTTGTCTTATACTCGCTGTCGCCCAGAACGTACAGAGACTTGCAGCCCAGGTGTGCGCCGCCAACGAAGGTCAGGTCGACGTTGTTGGAGCAGGGAACCAGCATGGTAGCGATGTGACCTACAGCAACATGTGCCAGGCCTGTGCCCAGAGCTTCTGTGTAGGAAGAGCCCTTGTAGCCTTCAGCTTCCAGGCCGGCTTCTTCATAGTAGCCCAGCAGGTCGGCCAGCATGGGGCCGGATGTGCAGCCGTCAGCCATGTAGTAGATGACCTTCTGGCCATAAGCGGGCTCCAGCTTCCATGCCTCTTCCTCGCTCATTGCAGGCTCTTCTGTCTTTTCTTCGGTCTTCTCTTCTGTCTTTTCCTCGGTCTTTGTTTCTGTCTCGGTCTTTGTCTCTTCCTTGACCTCTTCCTTGCCGCCGCAGGCGACCATGGAGAAGGCCATCATCAGAGCCAGAACCAGAGCCAGAACTCTCTTCAGGTTGTTCATTTCGTTCTTACCTATTTCATAATTTTTCTTTACGCCGCAGGGCGTTAAAGTCACTTTAGACCTCGGGCATTTCTGCAAAAAGTACATTTTTCACGATATGCCCTAATACAGCAACACCCCGGATAAGCCCATAGCCTATCCGGGGAGTCGATTTTACAAAATCAATTATAGCATGATTTTTTGAAAAGTCCCATACTTTTTAATGATAACAAACAAAAGTCATATAGATTTTCTAAATAAAAGATTGATCATTCAAACAGAAAAGACCCAAGGCCAATGGCCTTGGGTCTTAAGTTTGTTTTAATCAGATAACCGATAGAATCCCTTGATTAGTTGTTATCGGGATCCAGGGGCCACCAAACCTTCTCCATGATGGCGTCAACATCCTTCATGGTTGTGATCAGGCCGAGGCGGACGTAGTCGGAGACGACATCTTCCAGAGCTGTCTGTGTGAACTCGTTGTCACATGTGCCCCACATGTATGTCTCCATGCTCTCGATCAGCATGTCTCTGTCGCCGGACAGCTTGCCAGCTTCCATCTGAGCGTCAACCATCTCTTCGATGTTCTCGCCGCAGTAAGCTTCAGCTCTGTTCATAGCCTTGATGATGTACTTGGCCATCAGGGGGTTCTCCTTGATGAAGTCCTTGTTCATGACTGTGACGCAGCAGGGCTCATCTGTGAAGTCTTCGTCCCATGTGATGGAGCGCAGGCACTTCAGCTGGCCATCCTTCCACATCTGCCAAGCCCATGTGTCGGAAGCAACAACAGCAGCGATCTCGCCGGACTGCATAGCAGGAATGCAAGCAGATGTCTCGACCTGAACGAACTCAACCTCTGTCAGAGGATCGATACCGTCAGCGTCAAAGAAACGGCAGCCGATGTTGTAGGAGGAGTTACCTATACCGTTGGGAGCAGAGATCTTCTTGCCCTTCAGGTCTTCCAGGGACTCATAGCCGGAGTCAGCCAGAACCCACAGAGACTGGCAGCCAACGATGGAACCGCTGACGATAGCGTAGTTAACATCGTTAACGGAGGGAACCAGGCATGTAGCAACGTGGTTGTCGTTGACCTGAGCAGCGTTAGCACCGATAGCTTCCTTCCAGGAATCTGTGCCGGCGTAAGCTGTAGCCTTCAGGCCGTACTCTTCGAAGTAGCCCAGGTAGTCAGCCATCCAAGCGCCGGATGTGCAGCCACCGTTAGCGAAGTATGTGAAGCCTTCTGCGAAAGCGGGCTCGCTCTTCATAGCTTCCAGCTCTTCAGCCTCTGTCATGGGCTCTTCTGTCTTCTCTTCTGTTGTTGTTTCTTCTGTCTTTGTCTCTGTCTCGGTCTTTGTCTCTTCCTTGACTTCTTCCTTAGCGCCGCAAGCGACCAGAGCGAAGGACATCATCAGAGCCAGAACCAGAGCCAGAACTCTCTTCAGGTTGTTCATGGGAGTGTCTCCTTTGTTCATTTTCTTTACCGCTGATCACAGCGGCACACCATAATTTTAAGCAATTGTTCAAAATATATCGTTCTGAAAATTACCATAGTCATTATAGCATACTCGTTAAAAAATGCACATTCTTTTTTCAAATGGACGCAATCCAATTTATTATAAACACAAATATACATTAATATTTTTATCCAGAATTGCCAATATATGCGTATTTTTTGTTTGTTTTATATAAATACAGCTTGTCTCCTCCATATATTTTCTACAACTCCCGGCAGCCTGAAAGACAAAAAGACCCAAGGCCAATGGCCTTGGGTCTTTCTTTAAAGTTTTGAACTTAGATTACTCGATTTCGTAACCAGCCTGAGGCCACCAGATCTTCTCCATGACCTTGTCAGCGTCCTTCATTGTTGTCAGCAGGCCGAGGCGGATGTAGTCCTCAGAGATCTCCTGCAGAGCGCGCTCTGTGAAGGAGTCGTCAACAACTGTGCCCCACTGGTAGGTCTTCATGCACTCAACCAGCTTGTCGAAGTCGCCGGACAGCAGACCAGCGTCGATCTGGATCTGTGTAGCTTCCTCAACGTTCTCGCCCATCCAAGCCTGTGCTTCGTAGACAGCCTTTGTGATGTACTTAGCCATCAGGGGGTTCTCCTTGATGAAGTCCTTGTTCAGCATTGTGACGCAGCAGGGCTCATCTGTGAAGTCTTCGTCCCATGTGATGGAACGCAGCCACTTCAGCTGGCCGCTCTTCCACATGTCCCAAGCCCACATGTCGCCGGAAACAACAGCTGCGATCTCGCCGGATTCCATAGCGGGGATGCAAGCGGATGTCTCAACAACAACGAACTCGACCTCTGTCAGAGGATCGATGCCGTCAGCGTCGAAGAAACGAGCGCCGATGTTGTAGGAGGAGTTACCGATGCCGTTGGGAGCAGAGATCTTCTTGCCCTTCAGGTCTTCCAGGGAGTTGTAGCCGGAATCAGCCAGAACCCACAGAGACTGGCAGCCGATCATAGCGCCGCCGACGATAGCATAGTTAACGTCGTTGGCAGCGGGAACCAGAGATGTAGCGATGTGGTTAACTGTGCACTGCAGAGCGTTGGAACCGATAGCTTCCTTCCAGGAGTCTGTGCCCATGTAAGCTTCAGCCTTGATGCCGTACTTCTCGAAGTAGCCCAGGTGGTTAGCCATGAAGGGAGCAGATGTGCAGCCACCGCTCTGTGTGAAGATGAAGCCTTCAGCGTAAGCGGGCTCGTTCTTCATAGCTTCGAGCTCCTCAGCCTCTGTCATGGGCTTCTCTTCTTCGACCTTCTCTTCGGTCTTCTCTTCTGTCTTTTCTTCGGTCTTTGTCTCTGTCTCGGTCTTTGTCTCTTCCTTGACTTCTTCCTTACCGCCGCAAGCGACCAGGGAGAAGGACATCATCAGAGCCAGAACCAGAGCCAGAACTCTCTTCAGATTGTTCATTGTCTTGTTCTCCTTATTTGAAATTTCTTATCGCTGAGGCATCCGTGCCTCAACCTTAGATAGGATAGCAAGATAACCTTAAAATTACCTTAGTTTTTGTGCATAATAAATAGTTTTTATTTATATTTTTCATCTATAATGTACAATGTAGTCGCATTTTAGTTCTTATGGAAAAGATGAATAAATATATTCAACGTTCCCTTTTATATTGCGCATTTTTCTCGTTTTACGATACTGTTTATATATACTTATATAACAAAAATCCCCGATGCTGAAACAGCATCGGGGATCTGATATCTGTTATGTGTGGGTCGATAGAGCCGCGATTAGTCGTTCTTCTGGCCGAAGTGCAGCATATCGAGGATCTGACGGCGATACTCGACGAACTTGGAGCCTGCACGGTTACGGGGATACTCCAGATCGATGTCGATAACAGCGTTGATGCGGCCGGGATGTGCCTCCATAACGATGACCTTTGTGCCCATGTAGATGGCCTCGTCAACGTCATGTGTGACCATGATGACCAGCTGCTTGTTCTCCTTCCACAGGTTGAGGATCTCATCCTGCATGTTCATACGTGTGAAGGAGTCCAGAGCGCCCAGAGGCTCGTCGAGGAGCAGGATCTCGGGCTTGGAGATCAGGGAGCGGGCCAGAGCGACACGCTGCTGCATACCACCCGACAGCTGAGCGGGATAGTCGTTACGGAAGGAATCCAGGGCGATGACCTTCAGCAGACGGTCGACTTCGGCCTTGGAAGCCTCGGTCTTGTGCTGACCCTTCATCTTATCGCAGAAAGCAATGTTCTTCTCGACGGTCAGCCAGGGGAACAGTGTGTGCTGCTGGAACATCATACCGCGGGATGTATCTGTGCCCTTGATCTCTTCACCGTTGACGGTCAGAGTACCGGTTGTGGGCTGGATCAGACCTGCGATCAGACGCAGCATGGTGGACTTACCGCAGCCGGATGTACCGACCAGGGAGATGAACTCACCGCTGTGCATTTCCAGATTTACATCTGTCAGAGCGGTTGTGATATCGGTTGTTTCGACTCTGGCGAAGCTCTTGGAGACGCCATCCAGTTTCAGAATAACTGCCATATTACTTAGTCACTCCAATCTGCCAACGCAGGACGCGTGTCTTAACGGCATTCAGTGCTTTTGTTACCAGTGTAAAGATCAAGCAAATGATGAACAGGGATGCGAACATGTTGTTGTACAGAGCCCAGGACTTAACCCAGGTGATGTACCAGCCAAGACCACCCTTAACACCCATCATCTCAGCGACCATGATGGCTGTGCAGGCGGTCATCATGCCCTGGGTCATACCAGCCATGATGTTGGGCATAGCAGCGGGGATCGCAACGCGGAAGATCAGCTGTGTTTCGCTGGCGCCCAGAATCTTGGCGGCATCGAAGTAAGCCTTATCAACGTTGGCAACACCGGCGCGGGAAGCGTTGGTAACAGCGGTCCATACACCGACGACGATGATGAACAGCGCACCGCCGCTCAGAGAAGCAGACAGAACTGCAATGATGGGAATCCATGTGGAGATAGGAATGGGGCCCATGAACTTCAGGATGGGATCGATCCAGTAGTTGACCTTACGGCTGTAACCGCAGGTGATACCGGTCAGCAGACCCAGTGCAACACCCAGGAAGTAACCCTTGAACATCAGCAGCAGTGTGTGGCCGGCGCACTCGATCAGTGTAGCACTGTCAGCGTAAGCGGCATACATGATGCTGTTGACGCAGGGAACCAGGGGGTATGTGAAGTAGTTGATCTTGATTGTCAGATAATCGTACAGAGTCAGCAGAAGCATGATGACTGTGTACAGGGGTGCCTTATAGCGCAGGTCGCGGATCATATTCTTGTCGCCCTTCTTTTCCTTGATCTTGGCGACGGTGAACATTACTGTGTACAGGACCAGCAGAGCGGCCAGAACAACAGTATACATATGGGGCATGGGATTGGGATTGATATCGGGGATCAGCAGATATTCTGCCAGGCCCAGCACCAGCGCTGCGATGGGCAGGATGGTGATGATCATATCCATCAGTTTTTCTCTAGGGGTCTTGTCGCGCTCTTCGAGTTCCATCAGCTGCGCACGTGTCAGCTTGTTGCTCGACTTGGCATCTTCGTTGTACTTGCCGTTCTTCAGAGGTGTCTTTTCCATGGCCTCTTCAGCTTCCTCCTTCATCTTCTGGGATTCAGTGATCTGCTCAGGGGTGTTGTTACCTGCATTGTTCAAATCCATCGCTCCCGTCTATAAATAATTGTCTTGTGGAAAGGTTCACAAATAATATTGTTACTTTTTCCACAAGGTATTTAACCACCATCCAAACTAAATGTCCAACAGAAAAAACAGATAGTTAGACTTCGTTTTTATTCATTTTTTCTATAAAGGCCGTTAAAAGTATAGGGATATTTCAAAAAGCTCTCTCACATCAAAAAAACTCGCTGAATACGTGCGCATTATGCCCAAAACAGGGGCCTTTTCCCTATCAATTTTCTACAATGCCCAAAGCTCCTTCCGGGCCTTTTTCCGGCCTCTGCCGCCAATGAAAAAAGCACCCCGATCGGGGTGCTTATCTTCGTATCATTCGTCGGCCTCGTCCATTTCTTCGTAGGTGGAAACACGGTATTCCAGAATCACATGTCCGCCGACCTCCTGCGCGGCCTGGCAGATGGTCTCAACGATCTTTGCGCCGTAACTGCCGGCCGGGATCAGACGGCAATCGCGGATGAGGATCTCCAGCGGGCCGGCCTCGTCATTGAGGCAGTCGTAAAGGGCATCCAGATTGCAGCCGTAGTAATCGGGCAGATCGAGGGAACGCTGCAGATGCAGATGGGCATCCTGCCGGTCACCGGCCAGAACAGCGCCATCCAGAATGGCTTTCTTCATCTCTTATTCCTCTCCATAGAGCAGTTCGAAGCTCTCGTAGTGGTCGGGCGTATAATAGATGACCTCGCAGCCCTCTGAAAAGACGATGCGTTTGGGGCCGCGGTCATCGGCATTGAGGGTATCAATGTCGCACTCTATATATTTATAGGTGTCGGGCAGCAGACCCTCGCGGTTGCCAAAGGTGTCGCCGCCGATGCACATATCGAGGGCATATGCATCAAGACCGCCGCCCTGCCAGCCCAGCTTGCGGGCTTCCTTCTTGGTCATGAAGTTGCCGGGCAGCTCGCCATAGGTCCAGAGGTACAGGGCTACATCCTCTTTGGAGGTGTAGATGCCATCCCGGTCGATGGCCGGCGTCTCTTCTTCGGGCTGGCCGATGACCTGCTCCACCGGTTCTTCGGCCGGTTCTTCAGGCTGGTCCTTTTCTACATAATTCTCATCGGCAACACAGGAGCCTTCTTCTATTTGCGGCAGTTCGGCATCGGAGGATGAACTGTCTCCTTCGGCCGAATCATCGGGGGTGGTTTCTGTACTGCTTACGGCCTCGTCGGCGATCTCGGCTACGGCGCCGATGATCTCGCCTGCCATCTCCAGTTCTTCGGTGGTACATCCAAAGAGGGAGAAGGAGAGCAGCAGCGCCAGTGCAAGGGCTAAACTGCGTTTTAACTTAGGAAACTTAAACATGACTTCTGACCTCCCTCTTTAACGGAAGAAGACCTCGGTACGCTCCAGCAGGGTGCTGATGCCTTCCGGGGTGGAAATGCTGTGGTCGGCTTCGGGAATGAGATTGATGCGGCAGCCGATCTTTTCGGCATAAGCCTTGGCCGATTCCACATTGACTACAGGGTCGGCCAGACCGTGGATCATCTCGATGACGGCCCCTTCGGGCAGCTCCATGGCAAAGACCGAGCGGCCTTCCAGACTGTCAAAGAAACCGGCAGACAGCTTGAGGCCGGGGCCAAAGCCGGGATCATAGATGGAATAACCCATCTGGGCGATCTGGCCGCGAATGGCTTCCATGAACTCATCAAAGGCGTGATCCATATCAACGGCGGCACAGCGCAGGAAGGCGCGGCGGGGCTGGCCGACCTGGATCATGCGCAGGATGGACATATAGCCGCCAAAGCTGGAGCCGAAGTGGCAGATCTCGACATCGGGGATAGCTTCCTGAACATAGGCCTCAACGGTGGCCATATCCTGCAGGCAGGCATCGACGGTCAGGGCGCTGAAATCGGCAGTGCTGGTGCCGTGGCAGGGGAAGTCGAAGGCGACGGCGCCAAGGCCCATCTTTTCCAGATGATCGAGCAGCATCTGGGCCGTCGAGCTCTCCTTGGAGCTGGCAAAGCCATGGGCAATGATACAGACCCGCTTCTCATCTCCGCGCAGGCGCAGATCACAGGGAATCAGACGACCATGGGGAGAGGTCAGATTGATTTTAGGCATCTCTATTTTCTCCTTATTTAATAAGTATAATATAAGATAGATATAGATTACCACAAAAAGGCATCAATAGGCAAGTCCACAGACCCTTTCAAAAAGGCGTGTCCACAGGCCGGGCTTCTCTTCGGCCGGGGCATCCTCTCCCAGACTTTCTTCCAGTACCCAGGCGGCAGCGCGGTTACCGGCCAGACGGGCACGGCGCAGCGCTTCGATGCGTGCCTTGCGGCCGCTGCGCTCGCAGAGAGAAACCAGCAGAGGCTCATCCTGAATGGGGGCAATGGCCATGCGAAGCAGCAGGATGGTGCGTGCTTCGGCGCCGAGGAAATGGACATGGTCGTGCAGGACCCGGCGGAAATCGCGGCTGAGAGGTACTACCTGCATGATGTCGGTGGACAGGCGGTCCTTCTGAAAGAGGAGGATCGACTGCAGCGACTGAGGGGTCAGCTCCCATACGTGGAGGGTATCTTTTTTATATGTGGGCTCCGGGCGGCGTTCAAATTTTCTGGCTGTATTGGTCATTGTACGTTCGCTCCTTCCGTTTGTTCGATTTTTGTTCGATTTGTTGTCTGTATTATAGCAGAACAACTGTACGCATTTCTACCCACTTTTCGAAATTTTTACGAAAATTTGTTCGTTTTTCTGTTTTGCACAAAAAACACACCCCGACCAAATGAAAGATTCACAGACTATTCATAGTGCGTACACACATTCCCTCTTCCCCTGTGCTATGATGAACCTGCAGAAATACCTCTCTTCAATCCCCCTTATAACATTGTTTTGCAAGAAACAGAGCCGAACCCCCACTTCCCCCGGGGGTTTTGCTCTGTTTTCTTTTATTTGCAAAATCGATCTGTATGGAGATCCCCGGCCGCGTGGCTCCGGAGATCAGCCACACCCGGTCTTCCGGGGCTTTTCATTTCACCTCAAATCTGCTAAAATAATGAAGCACGATGTTTTATCATTATCTTTAAATAAAAAGGAGACCTTACCATGCATCTGACCCCTACCGAGATCACCTTCCTGGCCGATTCTTTCGCCAAGACCAACCCCATGAGCCCCTTTGTTAACAATAAAAAGGAACCGACCGGCACCGAAGCCCAGACACTGGAGGAAAAGGGCATCTTTGAAAACGGCAAACTGACCGAAGAAGCCGCCCGCATTCTGCTCCCCCTTTCGGCGCCCGAGCGCTGCGCCCGCATGATCATCCAGAAGCCCTTTGCCATGCTGGAGAAGTATACCTACCTCAGTGCCGACAAGCTGACTCTGGGCGAAAGCAACGGCAATGGCCTGGTCATCACTCCGCTGGAAGGAGATGCTCAGCCTGTTCTCGATGTTCTGGGCGATTTCCTCTCGGCCGCTTCCATCAAGAATGCCGATTTCCATATCACCCTTCCGGCACCTGCCACCCTTATGCTGCTGGCCTGCATCGACCTCTGCCGTACCCGTGCCATGAATGCTTATCTGACCGGCCAGAGCGTCGACCTGCACTTCTCTCAGACAGAAGTGATCGAACAGCTGACCTCCCGCTTCATCAACGGCCTGGTCTATGGTCTTGCCGGTAACTGCGGCGTTGAGATGCCCCAGGCCGAGACCCTGCCCGGTCTGCTGGCTCTGCTGGAAGAAAAGGGCTGCATCATGGCTGCCGAAGCCGAAGGCAAGTGGCAGCTGACCTCCGATTACCTGCTCTTTGCCCGCAACTTCCTGCTCTATGATTCCCTCGTTCTGCTGGAAGCCTTTGAGCTGACCGGCGAGAACCGCATGGGCGCTTCGCTGGAACTGATCTTCTGCGCCGGTATGTACGACAACATCTCCTTCTCCATGAGCCCCGAAGGCTTTGAGATCGAGACCCTCAGCGGCGCCGACCTCCGCGCCCGCGTCAAGGAGACCCTCGACTGCCCCAGCTTCGGCGCACAGGCATAAACAATCTGCATGCAAAAAGGCCACCCCATCGGGTGGCCTTTCTTATATTCCAATGATCATTCTTTCTGCGCTTCGGTGGAATAGGCGCTGTCGATATAACTTAAAGCAATATGGTTGAACTCTCTCCACTTCTGGATGTTGCATACATGACCGCAGCGCTTGAGGATCTCCAGATGGGAGTTTTTCAGCTCTTTGTACTTTTTCTTTACACCGGAAATGAAGATAAAATCCTCGCTGCCGGTGATGAACAGCACCTTATCTCTCAGGCCCTTCAGGTTCTTCAGTGCATTCATATCATGAACGATGAGGGAGAACCAGGCCATAAACTCAGCCCGGCCCAGCTGCCGGCCGCTGCTGATGAAAAACTCACGGGATTTGCGATGATCTCTGAAGGGCATCAGAATATAGGCAAAAAACTTGAGGATGAGCATATAGGGCAGCAGGCCCTTGATGGCATTGACCAGCCCCAGCAGCGAATGTGAAAGCACATTGATGCCCGATACCGCACCGCACAGGACGGCCCGTTCCACCATTTCGGGGTATTTCTGAAAGATGCCCGCAAAAATCAGGCTGCCCAGAGAGACACACAGGAAGGTGGCCTTCTCGATGCCATGCTTACGAAGGGTATCAACGACGATATCGGCAACCTTTTCAAACTTTCTGAAGTGCTTATGACAAATACCATCGGTCGACTGTCCGTGCCCCGGCAGGTCGATGATACACAGATTATAGTTTTCCTTGAAGTGATCGATCTGTCGCTTCCACATCTTTGTGCTTCCGCCAAAACCATGCAGAAAGACCAGCCAGGGTCGGGTTTCATCTTTGATGTACTTTTCTACATACAACTCGTTCAAGCTGCAACCTCCTGTATCTCTGTATTGGGGTTGAACCGGGTTTCGGCTTTACTTTTTCATCAGTTTCGAAGTCTTTTCACAGACCACCAGCAGAACCAGTGCAACGGCCAGACCGGCCAGCGCAATGATGAAGGTGGGGACAAAGGTGCCTGTGGCATCATAGATATAGCCATAGGCCGGGGAAGCCAGAGAGGACGAAATGGTACCGGCGATGGACATATAGGGATAGATGAGGGGATAGAACTTGGCGCCGAAATTATTGCGGATGATCTGGGGATAGCCGATGGTACCGATGGCCTGCATGGGGCCATAGATCAGCGCACAGGCCAGAACATACCATGCGGGGCGGCCATTGAGGAAGAGCATGCCGATCAGGCCGGCAGCACCCATGCTCGTAACGACGGCAATGGTCTTGTTGATGCCCATACGGTCGCTCAGCCAGCCGATGCCCAGCTTGCCGATGAACTCGCCTGCAAGGCTGGCCGAGATCATCGATGCGCCCAGCGCCGCCGAGAAACCATAAGAAAGGGCGACATTCTGGAAATAACCTGCGTGGCTGTTGGCCAGAGGCAGGACAAAGACAAAGGCAAGAATGGAGAGCAGGGCGGGATGACGCAGGTCGATGGTCTGCTCTTCGGCGGGTTTATGATGGGTGATGGTGGTCTGCACCTCGGGTTCGGGCAGCTCTTCTTCACCCCAGGCAACGGTACCCTTCTGGTCGGGATACATACGGATGAAGATCCAGATCAGAGGAATGGTGCAGAGGATCAGAACACCCATGCCAGCATAGGCGATGCGCCAGCCGAAATGCTCGATGACCCAGTTGACGGCCGGGTTGGCAATGATGCCGACCAGGCTGGAGGTACTCATGGTGATGCCCATGACCAGACCGTTGTTCTTGATGAACCAGTTGTTGATGATGACCGTAATGGCCATAAAGGTACCCATGCTGACGCCTGCACCGACCAGCGCACCGCCGGCATAGACAAAGAGCAGATTGCGGGTCAGGCTGAGGAGCAGGAATGCACCGCCGATCAGACCGGTACCCACCGTCATCAGCTTACGGATATCGGTGCGGCCGATGGCGCGGCCGACCCAGGGAGCCATAGCTGCATTGACGATATTGAGAACGATGCCGTAAAGAGAAACCGAACCGATGCCGACCCCAAGGGCGTCTGCCACAGGACGCATGAAGACACCGGTACAGTTGGTGCCGATGCCGATGCCGCCCGCCATATAGAGACAGCAGGCCGCCATGACGACCCAGGGATAATATTTCTGTTTTTTGGTCAGGGTTTTGGGATCGATCCGCATAAAACAGTTCCTCCGCATTCGCAATTTTTCATACAGAGAGCATAGCACAGCTTATCGATATTTTCAATATATGATCTGCTGCGATAAACAAAAGGCCGCCTGCCGGCAGCCCTTTGTACCTGTTGCATTTACTGTGCGGCGCGTTCCTTCGCCATCATCCTTGTGCTGGTGGTCAGCAGCAGGAGGGACAGCGCCAGACCACAGAGGACCATGATCAGCGCGGCGCTCCACTTGCCTGTGAAGTCATACATAAAGCCCAGCAGAGGGGAGCCTACCGAGAAGGCCACTGTGGAAGCCATCGACATATAGGGATAATAGCGGGGATAGAGCTTGGCGCCGAAGGTATTGTTGGCAATGAGGGTGTAGCCGACCGATGTGGTGGCCGTCATGGGGCCGAAGAACAGGGCACACAGAAGGCCGAACTGCGGGCCGAAGCTGCCGACAAAGAAGAGGCCGACAATACCGACCATACCGATGGAGGTGACCAGCAGTACGGCACGGTTGATGCCCCAGCGGTCATTGAGCCAGCCCAGACCCAGCTTGCCGATAAACTCGCCGGTCATGTAAGCCGAGACCATCATGGCACCGGCGGCCGATGTGAAGCCGGAGGAGAGGGCGATATTCTGCAGATGGCCGGAAGGGCTCATGCAGACGGCGAAGAGGAAGGAGAAGACCAGCATCATCAGGAAGGGGATCGAACTGAAGATCTCACGGGTGGAGATATCGGCGGGGGCAGACTTCTGCGCTGCGCCGTCCTTCTGCTCGGCGGCGGTTTCTCCGGCGCCCCAGGCGACCGAGCCCTTTTCGTGGGGATAGAGGCGGATGAAGGCCCAGACCAGAGGAATGGTACAGAGGACCAGCGCGCCCTTGAGGCCGTTGGCCACACGCCAGGATACCGATTCAATGACGCGGTTGAGGATGGGGTTCATGATGATGCCGACAAGGCTGGATATGCTCATGGTGATGCCCGTAACCAGACCCTTGTTTTTTTCAAACCAGTTGTTGATGATGACCGTGATGGTCATAAAGCTGCCCATACCGACACCGAGACCCAGCAGCGGTGCGGTCAGATAATACTGCCAGAGATTCTGGACCACGGCCTGCAGCAGAAATGCGCCGCCGCTGAGCAGGGCCGAGATGGTCATCATCACACGGATATCCATCCTGCCGATCTGACGGCCGACCCAGGGAGCCGAGGCTGCCATGGCGATACACATGATGGTACTCTGGGTAGCAATAGCACCCAGGCCGTCATCGAAGGCCTCGGCCAGTACCGGCATGAAAATGGAGCCGCAGTTGGTGCCGATACCGATGGAGGCACCCATATAGAGGCAGCAGGCCACCATGATGACCCACGGATAATATTTCTGTTTGTTAGTCAGGGGATTTATCTGCATAAGAACATTCTCCATATATAGTTTTATACAAAGGATAGCATAGGTGCAGGCGTTTTTCAATATATGGTTGGGATAAGCAGCAAAAAGGCCGCCCGAAGGCGGCCTTTTGAAGTTTATCGAATAAAGTTGGTGGAATAGCGGACCTCTTCGGGCTGGGGATGATCGATGCCGTTCTGCTTGCCCAGTTCGATGCACTTGAGCATCCATGCCATGTTGCGGCCCAGATAACGCATGACCTGCAGACCTTCCAGATCCTGTCTGACCTGATCGGGATTATTGCCGTGGACCATGTTCCAATACTTGGAGGAAACCACAGGCATCTGGCTGATGGTGAAATACTTGTTCATCTGGTCGAAGGAAGCGGTGGCGCCGCCTCTGCGGCAGGAAACGACCGCTGCGCCCGGCTTGAAGGCAAAGACCTTGCTGTTGCTGTAGAATACGCGGTCGAGGAAAGAGCTGGCCGCACCGCTGATGGAAGCATAGTGTACAGGCGCGCCGAAAATGAAGCCGTCGGCTTCCTTGGCCTTTTCTACAAAGGCATTGACGCCGTCGCTGTCACCAAAGACACACTTGCCGGCCGCCTTGCAGGCGCCGCAGCCGATGCAGCCCATGATGGGCTTGGTGCCTACCGAAACGATCTCGGTTTCTACGCCCTCGGCATTGAGGGTCTTGGCGATCTCTTCCAGTGCGGTATAGGTGCACATCTCTCCGCGGGGGCTGCCGTTAAGAAGCAATACTTTCATCAAAGTTTCCTCCAATTATGTTTTTCAGGGTTAAAATAAGCATAGCATAAAACCCTTCTCTTTTCAACGGTGCCATGGGATGGTATAATAATGAAAAGATGACTGAATCCAAAGCCTTTTTAATAAAGGAGAATACTTATGAAGATCGTTATTACCGCCCGCAATTTCTCCACCGGAGATGACAGCGCCGTCCGCCTGCTGCAGGCTGCCGGCCATGAGATCATCGACTTTTCCGAAGCCGATATGGGCGCCGGCACACCTGAATCTGCCGTCTGGGAGGCCGTCGGCGATGCCGAGATCGCCATTGCCGGTCTGGAGCCCTTCAGCCCTTCCGTACTGGACCATTGCCCCAATCTCCGCCTGATCTCCCGCCGCGGCATCGGCTACGACTCGGTCGACCTTGCGGCCTGCAAGGCACGTGATATCACCCTCTGCCGCACCGTCGGCGCCGTTGAAGGCTCGGTGGCCGAACATGTTCTGGCCTATATCCTCTATTTTGCCCGCCGCCTTGACCTGCAGAATATCCCCATGCATGAGGGCAAGTGGCAGCGCGTCATGACCCCCGGCGCCAAGACCCGCAAGCTGGGTCTCGTCGGTTTCGGCGGCATCGGCAAGGAGATCGCCCTCCGCGCCCGCCCCTTCGGCATGGAGCTTTACTACACCTGCCGCCACCCCGATCCGGCATGGGAACAGGAATACGGCGTACAGTATCTGCCCATGGACGAGCTGCTGGCCACCTGTGATTATATCTCGGTCAATGTTCCTCTGACCGATGCCACCCGCGGTATGTTCGATGAGGCTGCCTTTGCAAAAATGAAGCCGGGCAGCATCTTCATCAACATCGCCCGCGGCCCCGTGGCCGATGCCAACGCCCTGCGCGTCGCCCTGGACAGCGGCCATCTGGCCGGCGCTGCCATCGATGTCTATGACGTCGAGCCCTGCACCGATTCTCCCCTCATCGGCCAGCCCAATGCGCTGCTCACCCCCCATACCGCCACCTATACCAGCGAGAACTTCACCACCATGAACATCATCGCCGCCCAGAATGTCCTCGACTTCCTCGAAGGCAGGCTGGATGGAAAGTTCATTGTATAAACCAAGGAGCCGACCATGGATAAGAAAGACGAGATCATCAACCTCCAGCTGGATCTGATCCGCACCATGACCGAAAACAACCTCCGCAACCTGGCCGGAGATTTCTGGGATCGTCCTGCTGCGCCCAAAAAGGATGCTCCACAGCCTGTGGATACCCCTGCCCCCGAAGCCAAAGAAGC
>JAEIGA010007363.1_pt1 | contig 16735 bp, 19 predicted proteins | sample 9270691 | NCBI WGS metagenome assembly JAEIGA01 (sample SAMN17057246, study PRJNA624740) | gut metagenome | biome: biome; isolation source: fecal sample | host: Bos grunniens | place: China: Xizang | collected 2019
GTACCACCCGGACATCGGGTCCGTAGGATTCGACATGGAGGAGATCGACGCGCTGAAGGGAGACCAGACCGCCATGATGCAGGCGCTGACCGCAGCCAATTATCTCACGATCAACGAGAAGAGAGCCCGCATGTCATATGAGGACATACCCGGAGGCGACGTGGTCCTCCAGCCGTTAGGACAGGCTCCGCTGTCTGAAGTGGCCACGGACATCGACAGCATCATGGGCCAGGAAGAGACATGATCTACGTCAAGGGCGTGAAGCTCCTCGGGGCCAAGACGTCCAAGGCGGAGCGCAGAGGCACCATCGTCCTGGAACGGATCCGCGCGAGATACGAGAGATTCGTCCGCGTCCAGTTCACCAGGATCCTGAAGCGCACGTATCAGGCATTCATCGACCTGGACCACATCCCCGACACCGTGGAGATATTCGCCATCATCCAATCAACGCACGATGCACAGAAGGATGTGCTCGCCCGCATGTATAGGGCGATATATCCGGAAGCTTCCGCACTGACGACACCCGACGAGGACATCAAGAGCATGGACGGCCTCCTGTTCAAGGACCGCGCCGAGACGGAGACCTACCTGCTGGAGCAATGGATGGCCGACAACATCGGCACCATGATCCGCAACCTCGACGCGGAGGACGTCACCCAGGACCTATGGTATATCGACGACACCACCGTGAAGGAGATCCGGAAGGCGATCGCGGAGGCCAACGGCAACGTGGACATCTTCCAGGAGCGCGTGCAGCACATCATGGGGAGCTCGGAGTACAGGGCGTACAGGATCGCGAGGACGGAGACCGCGAGAGCTTCCAACGTCGCCATGCACATCAGCGCGGAGGTGTACAGCTTCGACAGACCGCTCAACAAGGTATGGATCACCGTCGGAGGGAGCACCGTAAGGGCCACGCACAGGGTCATGGACGGCACCGTGATCCCCAAGGATGATATGTTCCTGGTACCGAACAGGCTCGGCGGATATGATATGATGCAGTACCCGCTGGACGGGGCGCACGGGGCATCGGCGGGCAACGTGGTGAATTGTCGGTGCCATTGCGCGTACAGATACGCGGATTAGTCATTATTTATAACCTGACCCAAGGGTCAGCCAATCATGGGAAGGTCACAGGAGTACACCATCCAGATTAAGGCATCCTCCGCTGAAAGGGAGGAGGGCGCCTTCGAGGGCGATCTGTCCGTGTACGGTAACATCGACGACGTCGGCGACATCGTTGAACCCGGATTCTTCGACAAGACGCTGGCATCCCGCACTCACTTCCCCCTGTTATGGCAGCATGACATGACACAGCCCATCGGATCCTTCGACGTGGTATCGGCTGACGGCCCGTCGCTCAGGATCGATGGCAAGTTCAATATGGGGGTCGCGAAGGGAAGGGAGGCCTACGAACTGCTGAAGGCAGGTGACATCGACGGGCTCAGCATCGGCTACACCGTGGACGATTACAAGTACGACAACGCGGGCATCAGGCACCTGCTGGACGGGGAGCTGTACGAGGGAAGCCTCGTGACCTTCCCGGCGAATCGCCTCGCCAGAGCGCAGGCGAAGCAGAGGCTGAGCATCATGGAGAGAAAATCGAAGTATGCGGGCCTGAAGTTCTTAGAGAAGATGACGGACGAGGAACGCGAGGCAGCACTCGCGGAGCTGGACGCCATGGTCGAAGAGGACAAGCCTGCAGAGGACGAGGAAAAGGCCGACGATGCCGAAGCGGACATCAGTGAGCTCATCGAGGCGCTGAAGGACTGCGGAAGCAGGATCGACAAGCTCATCGAACAAAACTCCCCCAAGGAGGAAGAATAAAATGGAAATGAAAGACGCCATAGAACAGATCAAGGGGCTCAACTCCAAGATCGACAGGATCCCCGATTACGGGGGAGACATAAAGAGTCTGAAGGATGCCGTCGAGGCAGTTCAGATCGCGCAGAAGAAATATGAGTTCGGCGCCGCCGCAACAGGCGCACGCCAGCCCATGGAGGACACCAAGGCACTCGCCGCATACCTTTCAGGCAAGTCCGCGACATTCGAGTCCAAGACGGTCGGTACCGTCCTGAACCCCGTATCAGGCGGATACCTCGCAATCCCCTGGTTCAGCGACAGGGTCATAAACAAGCTGTTCGACACATCGCCCATGATGGACGTCGCCGAGGTCTTCCAGGTCGACGGCAACATCGCAGAGCTCCCCGTCGAGGTGGACGAGGTCGCAGGCAAATGGGTCGGAGAGGTGGAGACAAGGACCGACGCCACCTGGAAGGTCGGCATGGCCAACATCCCTATCAACGAGTACGTCGCCAAGGCACCCGTATCGCAGGTCCTCCTCGAGGACAGCAACCTGGTCGGCATTGAGGATTATCTGACCAACAGCGCCACCAGGTCCATCGGAAGAGCGATCGGCAAGGCATTCGTCGACGGAGACGGAAACAAGAAGCCCGTCGGAATCTTCAGTTCCGCGGACCTCAGCACCAACACATCCAAGACCACCGCCACCATCGAGACGGACGACCTCCTGGATGCCATGGGTTCAGTACCTTCCGAGGCACTGTACAACGCCAAGTGGCTCATGAGCACCAAGACCTTCTACGAGATCGTGAAGGAGTTCAAGAACCAGAGCGGTGTCGTCCAGATGCCCCTGGCGGACGGATTCGGCCCCATGATCTACGGAAAGGAAGTACACTTCATGGATGCCCCGGACGGAACCGTGAGCAATAACATCGGTGTAGTGTTCGGTGACATATTCAACGCTTACAAGATCTGTATCCGCAGGAGCCTGGAGATGCAGAGGGACCCGTACAGCGGAGCAGACGACGGACAGGTCATCCTGAGGTACAGGACAAGGGTCGGAGGCGGACTCGTTCAGCCCGGATCCGTGATCGGAATCAAGACCAAGTGAGGCGATAGACATGGTAAGAACATCAATCAAATCCAAGGCGAAGGTCGTGCCCATCACATCGGGCACAGCGGTCGACACCACAGGCTACGGCAAGGCCACCATCATCGTGAACAACGTCACAGCGGTGGCCTCCATCACCGTGACAGCTTCCGCGACACAGTCAGGAACATACGCCAACAGCAACATGGTCCTGCCCAACGGCTCGGAGAACTACACGTACACACCCGCAGCCGTGGGAGCGTACGTCCTCTCCTACATCGGAAGCGAGCCCTGGCTCAAGATCACATCGGGAACACCCGGCAACACGACAATCACGCTGTTGCTCGAGGAGCCCGTACTGAGTAACTGATCCTCCGTTACCAAACCATTTAACCCCCCTTAATCGGGGGGTTCCCCGATTCTGTCATTATTTATAACCTGACCTCAAGGTCAGCCACACATGGAGCCATTGATCGCGAACCCTACGGGCATAAGGGGAATGACCACGGAGCCCATGACCCTGGAGGATGCCAAGACATACCTGAGCATCCGCCCCGACGACACATCCTCGGACGCCTTCGTGCAGGAATCGATAACCGTATGCAGGGCGATCCTGGAGAGGCACATCCACTATTATGTATCGACGGGACAGGTCCAGAGCGCCACACAGCCCAGGGATCTCCGCGGCGGACAGTACGCCATCGCGGTCAAGGGGCCCATGACCAAGGTCACAGGCGCGAGGATGACAGGCCCGGACGGAAGCACCGTCCCGATAGAGGTCACGCCCGTGGACAGACAGACCGTCAGGGTGACGGTGCCGGACAGGACGGAAGGACCGATCAGCATCACCGTCGATTATTCGGTGGGCTACATCGAGGACCCCGTGGTCAACGGCATCCTGGCGGCGATGATCCGCAACCGCTACGACAGGAGGACAGAGGATCCGTACACCGCCGAGGTGGAGCGGATGACCTTCGCACTGAAGAGGATCAACATATGAGGATAACCAAGAGCATCGACTCCATGGCGGACCTGATCCTGGGGATAGACCAGGTACAGAGGGAATGGTCGAGGATGCGCGAGGACGCCATGGCTGGCGCATTGATCAACGGAGGCTTCACGGAGCAGGTCATCAGGACCACACCCAGGTCCCTGTATCCCAGGTACAAGGAGAGGAAGGACGCATACCGCTACGGCAAGCAGCGCCTGCTCCTGTCCATGATCCACAACGGCAGGGAGGCCACGATGGGCGACTTCGTGATCCACCGCAGAATGGACGGCGTGGACTTCCTCTTCGGACCGTCCGCATCGGCGAACGTACCGTACGCCGGAAGGATGCACGAATCCAAGGTACCCGCCACGGACGTGTCCAAGAAGGTGAAGCTCCCATCGGGGCGCACCGTATGGACCGCAGGCTGGTCGTTCGAGGGGAAGGCATCCCATTACATCAGCAAGCCGTGGGACGATAACCGCTTCGAGACCGAGAGGGAACTGGTGAAGAACATGGACGCACAGCTGAGACAGAGGGGGTTAATGTAATGAGCGCGGACGCATGCGACGACATCGCCGAGCTCCTGGAGTCCCTCGGCTTCGGTACCAGAGGGATCGACATATTCACCACCGTGGACTTCGATATGAAGGGAGAGCTCCGCGGGATCCTGGTGGAGGCGGCCAACCCGGGCACCATGGTGGACGCGCTGATCGACACGGACACGGTCGGGGTGGACCTGACCATCAGTAAGGGCGAGGGGGACATGGGACGCCTGCAGACGTCGAACCTGTCCTTCGCCATATTCAAGGCATTGGACCTGCAGACCGACGTGACGGTCGACGGCACCGATTACCTCTGCATCCAGGCGGCGAACACGCCGTACGAGATCAAGAGGGACGGACGCTATTATCGCGCATTCAGGCTGGAGGTCACCAGATACTACGGAGGAATAACGGCATGAGCGCAAGAACCAAGGGATCCCTGTGCGGATTCACCATATACAACGAGACGGCATACGGCACGACCGGGAGCGATAGCTACTTCGGGGGCGTCCTCACATCATTGGAGACACCCGACGACGAGACCCTGGAATACGACCAGGGATGCGGGACCAGACAATGGATCAACGTGGTCCCCACGATGCAGTCATTCGGATGGAAGGCCGACTTCACCGAACCATCGGGAGACGACCGCACATGGCCCCTGTGGTTCATGCTCGCGATGGGAGCGCTGGACGGCAGCGTGCCCGACGACCTCCAGTCATTCAGCGCCCTGTTCAGGATCGGATCCGACGAGTGGATGCAGTCCACCGGGTGCAAGGTCAACGGCCTGACCGTCAGCGCGGACGCATTCGGCTCCGTGCTGAAGTGGAAGGTCGACGCCATGGCGAAGAAGAACACCTTCCTCGCCGTGAACACGCTCACGCCCGAGATCAGACCCGACAGCCGTCCCGTGACGTACGGCCAGAAGTGGCAGCGCAACGGCACCGCCATCCCCGTGAAGAGCTGGACGCTGAGCATCAGCAACAGCCTCGTCGGGGATCCGGGACTGGACACCGACGGCAAGGGACTGGCCGCAGGCGACGGATCCGTACCGGGAGGGAGCACCGACATCACGCTGGAGCTCACGGTCACATCCACGGGCAACACATGGGACCTGCTGAAGCAGACAGGCGCGGACGACGACACGCTGACGCTGTCCATCGATGGGTACACGATAACCGCCAGCGGATGCTTCCTCAGGACCGATTACCCCAACAGGTCCCAATCGCCGTATGACGAGACGATCGCATACATCGTGAAGACCCTCACCCTGGAATCAGAGGAGTGAGGGCCGTGACCCTTTACACATACGTCGACGCGGAGACGGGACAGGGGACCGATCCCCGCACTTATTCCATCATGGAGCTGAACCGCGAGCACCGCGACCTGTACGTCTTGAGGACATCCCAGGGAGCGATCGTACTCAGGCACATGCCCCTGAGGATGCGCAGGATCATCGACGACGCACGCAATCATATCTACCCCAGGACCGCGGAGCTGTTGGCCGAGGTGGAGGAGCTCCGTCCGTTCTTCGACGGGATAGACGAGGCGGACTGGAAGCCCGAGGCCAAGGAGCGCCTCGAGAGGATCTACCAGGAGCTCCGCACCACCGACATGGACGCCCTGGGCGTCATCGTCAGCCCCGACGTGGCAACGATGGACGACGTCAACGAGATATACGAGAGGCTGACGGAGATCGAGAGGCAGAAGCTGGCCCTGATCATCAAGACCCTGGCGACACCCACCCCGCCCGAGGACATCGACTCCACAGCATTGGAGATAGCCAAGGCCAACGGGCTGGAGATCATCGACAGGGAGATGCTGGAGAACCTGACCGTTAGCCAGGCGGCGTACTACATGGGGAGGATCCGCAAGGAGAACGAGCAGATCCGCAGGATGATGAGACCGAACGAGAGGGTGGTCCAATGAGCGACCTGATGTCATTGGCATCGCAGTCCAAGGGATGGGTCGGTGCAGCGTCCGCGCTCACGCAGGGTATCGGCCAGCTCGGAGCGGACAACGAGACCGCACGCAGGGCCGTGGCAGGCCTGCAGGTATTCACAGGCGTGGCGCAGATGGCATCGGTGGCATCCGCCGCGGTGTCGATGATGCGCACGGTGACGACAGCGGAGGCATCCGCCGAGACAGCCGTGAAGACGGCCGCAGGACCTCCCGGGTGGGCGATGATAGCGCTGGCCCTGGGAACCGCCGCCATCGTGGGCGGGACGGTCTACGCCATAGCGCAACAGTACAACATGCACGTGAACATGGACAACCCGAGCGAGGCGAAGCTCGCCGGATCCATCGCGGGGAGGATAGCATGAGCGACCTGGACCGCATCATAACCTACACGTTCAGGATGCAGGACAACGTGAGCCAAGCGACCGCATCAATGAAGGCGGGAGCGGACAGCGCCGACAGGAGCCTGAAGGAGCTCACCGCATCATCGGAGACCGCACGCACGGACATCAAGGCCACCAACGAGACGCTGATGGCCAACCAGGTCACCGTCATGACGCAGCTGACCGCACTGATGGGGCTCCGTTCCTCCGTATCGGCGGTCACATCGGGCCTGAGGGGATTGGGGCTGGTGAGCGACGAGACCGCGGAGCAACTGCAGAAGATTAACGCGGCCTTCGCACTGTTCAGCGGAGGAGTGACCGCGATCAAGAGCGTCCAGGCGGTAATGACCACGCTGAACGCATCCACGGCGCTGTACAGCACGATGATGACCTACCTCTCGGTGCTGAAGAACCCCATATACGCAGGGATCGCGGGAGCGGGCATTGGGGTGGCCGCAGGAGTGGGGGCGCACTTCCTGACGCAGAACAACGAGACCGTCAACCAGGAGACGGTATTCAACATCACAGGCAACGAGGCGAGGCAGACCGCCGACGAGATCCACTATATCCAGGGGGCATTAAGATGACGATTACGGTAACGATAACGGGGCTGGACCTCACCCCGATAATATGGAGGTCCGAGAGCCTGTGGATCCCTTCGGCGATCTACGTCCACCACGCGATCAAGGGAGCCACCAAGGGCCCCGTCTACCCCCAGGGAACGGACAACGCGACCGCAACGCTGGAAGGCAGGTGCCCGAGGACGGCGGCCAATGAGAACCTCCTGCGCAGCATGATCATGGCGGAGGCGACCGTGACAGGAAGGGGAACGCACACCGCCAGGGTCATGAGCATCACGGACGCGAACCCGAGCAACCCGGCATGGATCTACTTCACCGTGGGAATGATGGAGGTCTGACCGTGGCCACCAAGTACCATTATCTGACGTCACAGCTGGACGTCAACATGAGCGCCGCAACAGGCGCACCGATCACATCCTACAATTCGAGCGACAGCCCTCATGTGCCCGTATCGCCCGCTGTATGCGTGAACACGGAGTACGTCGTGGAGTTCGACGTCGCGGACATCTACCCGGACGACATGCCCGACACCGTGGCGTATCATTCGGTCAAGAAGGTGTATTACTGTAACGTCCTCTTCAGCGAGCAGGACGGCACCAAGATCAGGGTATACTTCACACCAGGCAGGAAGACGCAGGGGGACATGAGCTTCACGATCGAGACCTGGGGCGTCGACGGACACGTATGGACGGACCAGTTCGCCTTCCACGTGGTGACATACGTCACGGAGGTCGTCTACTCCGAGAACGGAGGGCAATGGTCGTCACCGTACCGCCAGAGCTTCAGCATCCCCAAGGGGACCGACATCACCGTCTACGCCAGCGACACCGTATCGAACGGCACCGATTACGACTTCATGAAATGGAACTCCGTCGCGGGAGGGTACGGCGACGACATGGCACCGGGGGACACGATAACCGTCCCCATCGTGACGGCGTACACCATCTACGCGATATGGCAGAGGATGTACACGCTGAGATTCATGATCGACCAGACAGGGGGCTCCATCGTATCGGACACCAGCGACATGAGGGTCGGAGAGGGCTATACATTCAACACGACCAACGCCGCCGGGGGCGTGAAGTACGTCCAGGTGAGGGACACCACGACCCACATCATACGCATGATCCAAGCGACACCCGACACCTACTACCACGTGGTGGTGACACCGAGCACGGGGGTCATCCACGGCGATGCCACGGTGTACATCAGCTTCGTGCACGATACGGTGACGCTGTCCTTCGCTAAGAGCGGATCGGGGACCATATCATGGAACGAGACCATCACAGTGCCGAAGGGGACCACATGGGAGGCCACGGACAACGCCCTGAGCATCAGCGCCATGGGAGGGTTCATCGTGGCCACGCCTTCGCAGTACTACCAGGCGCAATGGACCAAGAGCGGGAGCCAGGACGCGGTCATCACCGAGAACTGCACGTTCACCGCCGTGTTCACCAAGATCCCGGTGACGTCCATATCCATCGACCCGTCGTCGATCACCATCGCACGCAACAGGGAGATCTACCTGAGGACGATAGTGACGCCTTCCGACGCGGATCCGAGAGCGAACTGGTCCGCATCATCGGCCATCGTGAGCTTCTACGGATCCACGACCAACCAGGAGAGCGTCAAGGTCCTGACAGGGGACAACACGGGCACCGTGACCATCACCGCCGAGAGCATCGTGGATTCATCCGTGAAGGGCACCTGCGCCATGGAGGTGGAGCTCAATCTCATATCGTACATCCTGATGTACACCGGGTGGGATTCGTTCGAGCCCCGCCCCGCAGGGACATACCCCGAGTACCCCGCCGTCTACGTGGAGGAGACCACGGCCAACAGCTACACGTTCACGATCATCCCCGAGGTGCCGCACCAATGGCAGGGAGTGTTCGATTATTGGTACGACCTCGACTACCCGAACAACCACTACACGGCGGGCCAGACCATCACGGTGCCGAACGTCAACGCGGCGTACCCGAACAACAAGGTACTGATCGCACACTTCGCCACCGCCACGTACAATCTGAAGGTCAATTACAGGGACCCCGATTGGAGCTCGTCACCGCTGTACTGGCAGTTCAACAGCTCCGCATCGGACAGGTCGCACACGTTCACCATCGACTGGACGCCGTACACCACCAAGCCGGGGTACGACTTCATCGGATGGGCCACCAGGAGCGGGGCCAGCATCCCCGAGTACGCCAACGGCGACAGCCTCACGCTGACGCTGGCGACGGGACAGACCGAGCTCGTGGTGGACCTGTGGCCCGTATGGAGAGCGAGGATCCCGACGCCGTCAGGCTACCCTACTGACTTCCTCCCCAAGGCATCGGTGCGCATATTCAAGTCGCCGACCGCTTACATCGACGTCACCTACGGCATGAGCGCACAGCCGAAGATCCACAAATCGGTGAACAGGGCGGGGAGCTTCACCTTCACGCTGACCAACGACCCGGACGACAGCTACCTGTCGCCATCCTTCGACGGATGGGCGGACGGATCCACGGGGGCGGTGGATTGGGGTATGTACTGCATCGTGGAGGACATCAGATCCGACGGCACCACCCAATACATCACGGACGGGATCATCAGCTCGCTGACCGTCAACGAGTACGCCCTCACCATTGAGTGCGCGGATCTGCTGGCCGTCCTGGGGAGCTCGGGAGCGGACATCCATCGCAATTATTACGACCAGAGAACTGCCAATGCGCTGAGGGCGATCACCGTCGGAGAGGCGGCGGACAACTACATCGACGCAGACGTCACCGACATATACGAGGCAGGGGGAACCGTGGATGTCTCCACCGTGAAGTACAGGGTGGCTAGGACGGAATCAGGTTATGACACCGGGGACCTCCGCCTGCCGCTGACCATATCACACAATGCGTACGAGGTGACGTGGACGGGCGCGATGCAGACCTTCAGCGCTATCACGTTCAGATTATGGAAGGGAGTCGGCACCGCAAGGGGAACGGTCTCCATCAACGGCTCGTCATACCTCTACACCGCGACATCGGGATCCAGCGGGAGCTACGACGTGACAATCGACACGGGCATGGTGAACGAGGCGGGAACGTACACCATCACGATCACAGGGCTCGTCATACCAGGGAGCCCGAGCGCGACATCACACATCACCGCGGAATCGGGATCCGGGGGAACGGTCACGTACACCGACGTCTACGGCGTGCAGAGGACCATGAACGGGCACATCAGGTTCGAGTACGTGGCGTACGATGACAATACGGTCACATCCTCCAGCGTCATCACATCGGGGAGCAGTTCGATACTGCGCATCACGGCCATAACAGGCGCCACGATCACCACGGACTACGACATGCTCACCGACCCGGCCAACGCCCGCGTGAAGCTGTCCTACCTGTCGGGCACCGTGGCGGCGACCGCCATCATGGAGAACATCGCCCTGCGTTCGGGGTTCGCAATGACCAAGGACGTCAGCGCGGTCCCGGACGGGGAGCCGAACCTGAAGCTGTTCAGATCCGGCGGAGGATTCAGCCTCGACTACCTGCAAAAGGTGGCCGACATCGACAAGGCCCTGACCTTCACGGCCAAGGGCACAGGACCGTCCGAGCTCCGCGTGGGAGCACGCAGGACATCGGCATCCACACCAGCGTACGACGTCACATACGGCAACAGCGTGAGGACCGCCACCGAGCTGATAATGTTCGACTTCACGCCCAGGAAGACGATGCAGAATCGCCCATCGAGGGCGCTGATCCGCACCGCAATATCGGCGAAGAGCGACACAGGACCCAAGCCCGTGATCGCCATGGTCTACAATGACAGGCTCCTGAGCGCCAGAGGCATCCCCACCGACACCGTGGTGAGCAACAGCTCCGTACTGACCGTCTACGACGCCGTACGCGCGGCATACGCCGCGGTGAACACGGACGAGGAGGACTGGGAAGGAGTACTGACGCTGTCGGGCATCGTGCACGACATGATAGACACCGAGGGCCCCTACGCAGGATCCGGCAAGGTCCTGAGCATCACGGACCCCAGGTACGGCTTCAGCGCCAAGAGCTTCGTCATCACGGACGTGACCATCGACTACAACAATATCACCACGCAGGTCAGCCTGAGCAACGCCCCGCAGGTGTACTCCTCGGCGGTGGCCGAGAGCATGGCCACGGCATACGTGGCGGCGGACCTCGTCGTCGGGGATTCGGAGAGCACCGCGTACAACACGCAGTATGTCTACATGCAGGTGACAGGAGCCACCGTGAACACGCAGGGGAGCAACACCCTGGTCCTGACCACGGGAGCGGCATCCATCAGCATCACGGCGGACGTCACAATCATGCCCGGGCACGCACTGCTGTACGGCGCCGTGACCATCAGCAACGCGGACGCATCCACGGATAAGTACGACGGCCTGTCGGTATCGGTCAACGGGACCAGTTACGCGATCCCGGCGGAGATCCGCCCCGACTGCTACGAGGGCCAGACGGTAATAATCAACGTGGACGTCATAATGTGATGCGGAGATCATCGGCGGTGAGGACCAGACCATCAGGATGATGGACCACCGTCCCATAGAGATGGGACTTCGCGTACACATTGAAGGAACGCAGGACGGTACCATCCTTATAGGCGATCTTCGCGGACGTATCGCCGCTCACGTCGATATACATATTGACGTGATAGTACCCCTCGCCGAATGTTGGATCAGGCTCCACCGATTCGACATGTGCATCCTTCAGCTCCACAGGCGGACCGCTCGGCTGATTCAGCACGACGACCGCCAGGGCGATGACACCGACGACCGCGACCACGGCAAGGATCAACGCAACGGTGCCCCGATCCATCATAGCACCTCGTAGGACAGACCGCCGGGGGCGATTATAGGACGTATATCCTCCTTCGGACGTTCGAGGGGACCGAACAGGTGGGAAGCTTCATTACAACAGGGAGCCCGATCCAACGAGATGTACTCAGAGAAACGATCCTGCGCCCTGCGATAATTGAACGCCATGCGGGACAGGAGACGGGAATCGAGAGGAAGCTCCGAGGCGAACCTGAGGACATCGCCGTCGAGATCCGCGAACCTCCTGTACAGTTCAGGAGACACCGAACCGTAGAGCAACGAGATCAGGAAGCACCCGAAGCAGTCCGCAGCGATATGACGACCCGCAGGCGTCCAATCGAATCTATCATCGTTCACACGAACGAGGCCTTTCGATAGGAGGCCGTCCATCAGCGCCCTGGCGCATCCATTAGGGAACAGCCCCTTCACGAAGCACGGATCCGTAGCGGCATCGAACACCTCGGGATCTGATTCATCATAATACATGCCTGCATGGAGCAGGACCATCCGCTCGTCCACTGAGAGGCCACCCATGGCGGTAATTACCGCAATCGTCATTATTTATAACCTGACCTCAAGGTCAGCCAACCATGAGAACCCTCACGCTGTCGTATACAAGTTCAACGGGTGAGCTGAAGATCACCAACGACGTCCGCGGGAGCACGATGGACAACAACGCCGTCACGATCACGGTCACAGGCCTGCCGGAGACATACCTGTCGGCCAAGATCTGCTACGGCGTGCTAGTGCGCGAGACGGGCATCGGTTCATACTATCCTTTTTCGGAATTGACCAACGGATCCTGCACCATACCCGCCAAGGTATGCGCAGCTGCATCATGCGGGAGGCTCCAGATCGGGCTGAAGATCACATACGCCGACCAGACCATCGAGGCATCGGTGAACACCGTGGCCATCCTGATGGGAGCATACCCCGACCCCGAGGAGTCGGTCGTGAGCGCATTGGGCAACCAGGTCATGATGCGCGGAAGCTCCTGGGACTGGCTGTCCGGGTGGACCTACGACACCGGGGCCGTGGTGATCCACGACGGAGTGGTATGGAGGTCCCTAACCGACGGCAACGTGGGACACACGCCGCAGGAAGGATCCGATTATTGGGCCTACATCAGCCCGATAGACGTGGACGACGAGGTCAGCACATCATCCACCAACCCGGTGGAGAACCAGGCCATCACCAACTACGTCAACAGCCTGGTGGCAACGGCAACAGGCAACTTCCTCGGCAATCTGACCCTGACGGACCTGGGGCTGACGTACCCTGCGACCAACACGCAGATCGCGGAGGCGCTGGACTCGTACGCATTCAGCCCTGAGCCCACGATCAACGATTATACGGTCATAACGATCAACAACCCAGGGACGACGACGGCGGACGAGTACCGCAGGTTCAAGTACGACGGCACCGGGTGGGTGTACGAGTTCACCATCGACGTGAACGCATTCACGCCCGACCAATGGGACGCGATCAACTCGGGCATATACAACACAGGCGCAGGCACCCTGGATGTACAGGACGTACGTGACCACATCGCAAGCACCGCGAACCCGCACAGCGTGACCAAGGCACAGGTCGGTCTCGGCAACTGCGACAATACCAGCGACGAGGACAAACCCGTATCGACCGCACAGGCATCGGCCATCGGACTGGTCCAGGGCTACCTGGATGCACATGAGGCCAATCTGAACAATCCCCACCAGGTCACTAAGGCGCAGGTAGGATTGGGGAACGTGGACAACTACGGCTCCGTGAGTGCGTGGCAGGGGACACCCGATGACAGCCACATACCAACGGAGAAACTGGTCAAGGATTCATTAGATGCCAAGATCGACGACACCCAACTGGTAACATCCTGGCAGGCCACCCCGGACAACACACACATCCCATCCGAGAGGTTGGTAGCAGACTCGCTCACGGACGGATCCGTGACGAAGGTCGGGACCGCGAACGTCGGCAGCGATACCAAGCCTATTAAATTGGTCGGAGGAGTGCCGACAGTGGTCACCAACGACCTCGTAGACGTATCGAGTGCGCAGACGATCCCTGGAGCCAAGACCTTCACGGACAAGATAACCATACTGAACAACGCACCACACTTGCTCCTCAAAAGCAACATAGCACTAGGCACCAACCAATACCTCGGATTCATTCAGGAAGTAGATACGAACAATACCGAAATCTTTGATATTTATCCTACCACGAACGGGAACGGGGAGGTCGGGCTGAACATTGCAATCAAAGACAACGGGGCATTAAAAATCCCGGTTCGCACCTATGACGCGAACAATACCAACGAGGTAGTAACCATCGGCTCATTGCAATCATCCTCCGATGTGGTGCATACAACAGGGAACGAAACCGTCGCAGGTCAAAAAACGTTTACATCTCTCACACCCGTTATGTCACGTTCTTATCTATTTCAAAGAGTAACGGCAGAAAATAAATGGTTCAAGGTCTTCACCGTTAACAACTCATCAAGAAATATAATGACACTTGATGTAATATGGGGGCATCAAACCTATAATGGATATGGGATCGGTAAGGCGGTACTCGCTGCTATCGGTGGGTCAACAATTGCAAAATGGCTTTATCGTGCAGGCAACGTATCCGCCTTCACCGCTGACACTATTTTCGTCGGAGTCGATACAACAAACGGAAAAATAGATGTCTGGGTAAAAGGTGGTTATTACGTCTATTGTGAGATAAGCAGGGCAATCCGTGGTAATGTGGAAACAGGTCCATTAACGATCAGCGTATCGTATGATGGTATCGGAGTAACTACTATTGATACTACACAATATGACAATTATGCATATGGTACGGAGTGATAACATGAAAGCACTAGTACGCAAACACGGATACACACCGACCAGACCATCACAGGACGAGATTTATCTTCAGCCCTGGTTGGAATGGATAGATCCGCAGACAGGCGCACCGCTCACGAACGAGAACTACGCTTACGCACTATGCGACGAATTCAACCCCACCTTTACCGAGGTGCATCCCGAACTCACGCTGGAGGACTTCGTTGTGACGGAACACACCAAGCAGACACCGGGCGAGGAAGGGGAGACCGTCACCGTGAAGTATTGGACCGCGCAGTACATCGGACCGTGATAACGTGCGTTTCATCGCTGACACCGAGGACATGAGCGCATACGCGAACCTGATCGCCACGTTGACCAGATTGGACATCCAACGTCAGCAGATCGTGGATGCCATCGGGGAATGGGAGAGGTCGCATCAGGTCGAGGATGCGGAGACATCGGAGCCACCAATTATTAACCCAGAACGATGATGCAGACATACGGACGGAGGATCCGGCTCCGCAGTCTGTCACTCCGCCCCAGGTCCATCGGTCAGGATGGGCCATTAATCATTATTTATAATCTGACCCACGGGTCAGCCAACCATGTCCAGCCATAGGAGAGCAGAGCCCACCACCATCGTGGCAAGGCTCCTCTTCAGGGGGATGGGGCTGTACGCCGTGGGGAGCACGTTCGCCTCGGGCCTGCAGTCCTTCCTCCTGGTGGTGGGACAGACAGGTGAGAACATGTTGTTCACTACAGCGAATTGGATACTATACATCGGACTCGCGTTCGGGATCCTATTCTGCACCGCCCTGGCATACTATTTCAAGTTCCAGGTCTACCAGAAGAAGCACCCCGACCAGAAGCTCAGGTTCGAGGTAAGGTACGCGGTCGCGGCATTCTGCACGCTGATCGCGTCCACAATCGTGGCATACGTCATAATGTTCTTCGGGCTCGGCTACGTCGCCCCGGAGACGGAGATCACACAGGACAGCGTCGCATTCCTGATCGCCCTGGCGGTCGGTGGTTTTACCACATTCATCATCGACGCCTGCTTATTCCACCCGCTGGTGGATGGATCCGCAGCCATGGCATTCAACAAGGCCCAGGACAAGATCCGCGAGGAGCTCGCGAGCAAGGAAGCGAAGGAAGCCTTCGCCAAGTTGATCGCGGACAAGGCCAACGCGCTCGGACTGGTGTCCGAGAAGAAGATCGCCATCCTGAAGGGAATGGTCGGCGAGAAGGGAAGCGAGGACCCAAACTTCCCGATGTACGTGGCCATGCTCCTGAACATGCCGGAACAGTGACGCTGCGCAGGAAGCTGAGCATAGGAGAAGTGATTAAGATGATAGTCAAACAGAGAATCGTCACGACATACGAGGACATCCAGTACGACGAGTCCATCGGGTACGGAAGGAACGCATCGGGCGTGTACTTCAGGGGCGAGGCATTCGAGCCTGTCCCGGATCCGAAGGAGATCGCCAGGGCGTACTTCGAGAACGGGATCCATGTCCCGCCCGAGTTCGCCGAGGTCAGGAACATCCTCGCGGGCCTGATAGCCTGAACAAACCCTAAACGCACGGGTCCGTACGCCCCAACAGGGGACGGTGATCCGTGCGGACCCACCTTTTTTTAATCAAGTATGTTTTATCAATGATAAAACATTTATATACTCAATGGGTGATATTATATTGCCGAAAGGCGAGGAATGATTGAAATGGACA
>JAEIGA010007364.1_pt1 | contig 16735 bp, 17 predicted proteins | sample 9270691 | NCBI WGS metagenome assembly JAEIGA01 (sample SAMN17057246, study PRJNA624740) | gut metagenome | biome: biome; isolation source: fecal sample | host: Bos grunniens | place: China: Xizang | collected 2019
CCCAATTATTAAAGAAAATAATCTAAGAATAATAAATGGAATTGAATTAACTGCTCAACCACCAAAAGGTACAATGCATATTCTTGGTTATGACATTGATTTAAACAATAAAGAATTGAATGATGTAATGACCACATTAAAAAATAGCAGTACAAATAGAACACTTTCCATAATGGAACAAATTAAAAGAGATTATAATATTATTTTTTCCCATGAAGATATAAAAGAATTATTAAATTCAAATCATAATTTAGGAAGACCAGATTTAGCAAAACTTTGTGTTAAGTATGGATACGCTGAATCTGTACCTGATGCATTTCAAAAATATTTAATTGACGCATATAATAAAACACTAACAGTAAATAAAAGGTTATCATATGAAGAATGTATAAAACTTATAGTGGGAGCAAATGGTATACCAGTACTAGCTCATCCAAAAACATTAGAACTATCAAAAGAGGAATTAATAACTTTAATTGAACAAATGGTAAAATGTGGTCTTAAAGGAATAGAAGTATATCATTCAAGTCATAGTAAAGAAGAAATGCAAATGTATTTAGAAATAGCAAATAAATTTAATTTGTTAGTAAGTGGTGGTTCAGACTTCCATGGACCAAAAGTTAAGCCAACAGTACATTTAGGTACAGGTGTTGATAATAATCTAAATATAAAAGAATTAACACTAATAGATTACATTGATAAAAAAGCAAATATGTAAAAATACTTGCTTTTTATTTTGTAAATTATGTTATAATAATTTTTACTAAAAACGGAGGATTTATGACAATAGAACAAGCAAAGAAAGAACTAGTAAAAAGATACAAATATTTATATGAAAATGCTGAATTTATACTAGCACCATATATGATTCAAGATAAAGACGGTAATATATATTTAGATATTGATGATATATTATATAATTTATTAGAAGAATTTTTAGTAGGTGAAGATCCTATGGAACAATCACTTCTATATATATTACAAGAAGATAATAAAACAGATTCTGAACATTTAAAAGCAGTAAAAGAAGGATTAGAGCTTGTAGAGAGAAAAAATAAAGACTTAAAATATTTAAAAGAATCTCTAAATATGTATAACTTACTTCATAAACTATGTAGACATATTGATGAACAATCAGGTGACTTAGAAAATAAAAAGAATAAGTTATATGTAATAGATCAATACTTTAGAATAATAAGATATCAAAATGATGGTAAGATTTATACAAGTGGAAGAGAATTAACGTTACATGATTGCCCAAGTGGAATATCAATACCATTAAATAAATTTGTTCCATCAAGAGCTATAAGTGATATTGGAACACCTAGTAATAAATTTATTGCAGCAATTGTAAACGCACCATATTATAAAGATAACTGGTCAATATTTACAGAAGAAGAAAAACAAGAAATTTATCTTCAATATCATGATGAGTTACCATATTATTTATATACAACATGTGAAATAGAAGAAGAATATATTCAAACAATGATTGATTCAAGATTACAAAGACCAGAAAATACAAAACCATGCCATGAAGCATTCAGAATAGATGAAAATCAAATATTCATAAATCCAGATGATAAATTATATAGATATTACCAAATGTGTCCGCATTGTGGATATATTGTTAATATACCAAAAGAAATACTATCTGATAGCATAAAAGAAAGAATTGAAGTAAGATGTGCTCAAGATGAAAATTTATTTAGAAAGAATATGTTAAAATCAGAATTATTCGCATTAGAAAATAAGGGTCCTAAAAGAACTCTTAAATAGGGGTAATTATGAAAGCAGAAGAATTAAAAAGTATTATTAAAAAAATAAAGGAATATGATTTAATGGAATCATTTTCTTCACCACAAGAAATAGAAGAATGGTTAAAAGGATTAAATCAAAGACAAATAAATAATTTTATAAATTTATCAATACCACCTAATGAAATAGATTTACCATTAGGAATGTTAACAAATGAAAATTTATTAAATTGTGAAGACTATGAACAAAGAGTTAGAGCATTAAATGAAGTAAAAAATGGAGAAGGGTGTTGGCATTTATTTGGAAGTTTATGTTCAGTTCATTTCTTAAAAAGCAAAACATTTTATGAAGATGTAAAATTAATAGCTACAGCAGATACAGCAAGATATGTATTGTGGGTTATTGGAGATGAAGTATTCGCAAATAGTCCATATAGAGATGAAGATTTAAGACTAATAGTAAATGCAAAAGATGAATCAGAAGAAGAATTAGATTGGTTAATAGCAGAAGGTCTTGCAAGAACAGCCCAATCAAAAGAATCAATTGCAAGTAAACATCATAGAGAAGATATGAAATTAATTGCGAAATGTCATCCAGATGCATTACAAATGGGAGGAGCATTCCCAGAACGTGGAGTTAATAAACTTGCAATTAATGAAGTATCATTGAAAGATCCATATCATAGAGAAAATATGGAAATGTTAGCAACAGCCCCAGCAGCAGATACATATTTATATCAATTAATGACAGACTCATTTACAGTTAAATCAAAAACATATAGACAAGAAATAGAAGCGTTATATTCAGCAAAAAGTGAATTAAAAGCATTAGCTATTTATCATTTCTTAGTAAACCCAAAAATAGAATTTAATTGGGAATTATCAAATAAATTAGGAAGCGATATGTTCTCATTAAATGCATACGAACTTGGAAGAAATAAAACTATTAGAGGAATTAATCATCCAAACTATAAAAAATGCGTTGATATTATAAATAGTGCTGATGATAAATATGTATTATTTATTGCTTCAATTTTAGCAGATAAACATTCAATAGATAGTGGAGAACAAGATTTAGATATTCAAACAATTCTTTCAGTTAGAGATGAAGAAATATTTATGGATTTATATAAAGTGATGACAAATAAGAATTCATTAGAGTCTATAAATCATAGACATGATGTAAATCTAATCGCACAAGAAAAAAATAAACAAAAAAGAAAAATGTTATTATCAAAAGCAACAGATAAGAAAAGTTTAGAATTAAGAACACATGAATTTGATATGGAATTTATATCAACATTAGATATGTCAAAATATGATAAAAAAACAATAGATAAAATGTATTATTACTTATTTAATATTACAGGATTAAATCATCCAAGACATACAGAAATATTAGAAAGACTTGCTGCCGAAGAACCAATTGATGATATAAATGAAATTACTGACTATTTAGACCAACTAGAAGAAAATGCAAATAGATTCGTTTCAGAACCAAAACCAAAAATAGGTTTCTTAGCAAGAATATTAAAATTAAAATAATAAAATTATGATATTATTAGAACTACTATGTAGTTCTTTTATTTTTAAAAATAATGTATAATAAAAGTGATGTAATATGAAAATATATATAATAGAAAGAAACAAAGATAAATTTAAATACTTAGTACCATATTTTGATAATTTAGAAGATGTTACTTTAGTGAACACAGATTTTAGTACATTTATGAAAACAACTGATGTAGAATGTATTGTATCTCCAGCAAATTCTTATGGAATTATGAATGGTGGATATGATAGGGCTATTACTAATTATTATGGAACTTTTATTCAAAACAAAGTACAAGAATATATATTAGATAACTATCATGGAGAACAACCAATTGGAACAAGCTTCATAATTGATATAAATGAAAAACATAAACTTATACATACACCTACAATGAGAGTACCTGAAAAAATAAAAGATGAATTAGTAATTTATCAATGTATGAGAACAACACTGTTACTAGCAAAAGAAAAAAACATTGAAAGTATTTTAATACCAATGTTTGGTGGTATGACAGGAGGAGTAGATGCAAATGTAATTGCTAGAATGATGAGATATGCATATGATCAAGTTAATTCACCAAAAGAAATCCCATCTTGGGAAAATATAAGAAAATTAAAATATTAAGAAGGTATTTATGAAAGTAGATGAAAAATTAATAAAAGATATATTATCAAAATATAAAATAACTAAATTTAAAAATGATAAAGAACTATCAAAATGGATAAATCAATTAAATGAAACACAATATAATAATCTTTTAAAATTATCAATAGACCCTGAAGAATTAGATTTTGATCATAATTTATTGCTTAATTTAGAACTATTAAATTATAAAGACTATGACTTTAGAGTATTAGGTATGTCAAAAATAAAAGGTGGTAAAGAAATACCACATCTATTTAAAAGATTATGTAATCCAACATTTTTAAAAAATAAACATTATTTTTTAGATTTAGTACTTATCGCAAAATCAAAATTTTTATCTCATTGTTTATATTTAATAAATAATGAAGAATTTTTAAATAATCCAAATCATATAGATGATTTAAATATAATTATTAAAGCTCAAGATGAATTAACATCACAAGCATTATGTGATATAGCTATTAATAAAAATTCGTTAAAAAGTTCACATCACAAAAAAGATATGCAAACCGTATTAAATAGTAATTCTAAATTATTACAAAAATCTAATCAATACCCACACTGTAGTGTAAATAATCTTGCAACAAACAAAATATCTTTAGAAGATGAATACCATCAGGAAAATATGCAATTACTATCAAGTGATAAACCATCAAGAGAATATTTATATTTATTAATGACTAATAAAAATGTAATAAAAAGTTCTAATTATAGAAGAGAAGTATCAAGGCTATCAAAAGCAAAAACTAAAGCAAAAGCAAGAGCTATATATTACTATATAACAAATCCACAAGAACCAACTTCATTTGATTTCTTTGATGGAATGATAGATAAAGATAATAATATAGATTATACTTCTTTTAATAGAAGAGATTGTATTAAAGGATGTCAAAATGAAAGATATAATTTCTATTTAAAATTACTAAATGAAATAGATGATAGTTATGTAATGTATATATCATATTTACTATCAAATAAACACTTGTATATTACAGGTAGATTAGATCAAGATATAAAGTTTTTATTAAAAATAACAAACAAAGAAATATTTGTGGATTTATTTGAATTAATGAAAAATGAACAATCATTAATAAGTCTTTATCATGAACAAGATGTATTACTTATAAGTAGAACAGAAGACTCTAAAAAAAGAAAATTACTTCTTAAACTTGCAACAAATGAAAACAATTTATCAAGTATAAATCATCAATATGATATGCTTTTCGTCTCATCAATAAATTTAGAAGAACTATCAGAAGAAAAATTAAATAAATTATATTATTACATGTTTACATCTAAGGGAGCAAATCATAAAAAACATATAGAAATACTTGAAAATTTATTACAAGAAAAAGAAGAAAAGAAAAATTCATTATTAAAAAGATTATTAAATTTAAACTCTATTTAATAGAGTTTTTATTTATGATATACTATATATAATAGGTGATAGTATGGAAATAGTAGATAATAAATGTCCATCTTGTGGAGCAAATTTAGAATATAATATTGAAACACAAAATTGGAAATGTAAACATTGTAGAAAAGAATATAATTTAGAAGAAGTAAAAAAGATAAAACATTCTTCAAGAAAAAAAATAAATGAATTAGTATGTCCTACGTGTAATGCCAAACTAATTGTTAATGACAATATAATATCAACTAAATGTATATATTGTCGTAACAATGTAATAGTAGAAAAAACAAATGATAAAATTAGTATTCCAGATAAAATAATTCCATTTAAAATTGGTAAAAAAGATTTGAAAAAAATATTAAAAGAATATACAAATGATAAAAAACTATTACCAGATAAATTTGACATTACAAAGTATATAAATGAAGCACAAGGAATATATATACCATTCTGGTTATTTACAAATAAATATAAAGTTTCTGTAAGAGCTTCAAATACTATAATAAAAAGAGCTGAATTTATTTTTGAAAACATTCCTTATGATGCAAATAAACACCTAGATAACAATTTAATCAGAGATATCGAGCCATATAATTATAATGAATTAACAAAATTTGATTCTTCTTTCTTATCAGGATTCATAGCACAAAAATATGATGTTGAATCTCAATCGGGTAAAAAAGATATAAAAGAAAGATGTGCTCTTTCAATAGAAGAAACATTAACTAATCCAAAGTCTGAGTATTATCTTAAAAGTGACTTAGTAAATGAAACACTTATAAATGAAAAAATAGAATATGCATTATTTCCTGTATGGCTGATAGATTATGAATACGAAAAAGAAAGATATTTACTTATAATAAATGGACAAACAGGAAAAGTATCTGGATACTTACCAATATGTAAAATAAAGAAAAGAAGTTTATCATTAATATTATTTTTAATCGCAATGATAATAATCACAATTATATTTGTAATACTAAGATTTGGAGGAATAATCTAATGAAAAAAATATTGATAATATTAGCATTTTTATTATTTATTCCTAATATAAATGCAAGTACATATAAAAATAATATATATGATGAATCAAATCTATTTGATGAAAACGAATATGATAGATTAGATGAGAAAATAAAAGAATTTGAATTAAAAAGCAGTATTGATTTAAAAATAATAACTACATCTTCAATAGATGAATTTTATCAACAAGAAGAAATAGAAGAAAAATATAAAAAAATAGCAAATAGTATATATCTACCAGAAATAATCTTAATATATGATGAATTTGGAGAATTAAAAATAAATACTAATAGCGATAATGATATTTGGAAAAGAGATAGATTAAAAAGATTTAAATTATTAAATTTAAATGGAAAAGAAGCTATTTATATTAGCTCAATAGATATAGATACATTAATTCAAACATGGATAGATTATTATGAGTTAGAAAATCTAAAATTATTTATTCTAATTATTATATTATCGACTTTTGCAACAATTATATTAATGAGAATAATAACTAAAAAATATAGACCTAAAATAATAAGAGAAGCAGATAAATACATTCAAAAAGATAAAATAATTGTAAAATAATAATATATATGTTATTATAACCTCCATTAAAGGGGGTTTTTATATGACCAACATTTACGTAAATGGAAGTTTATATTTAAAAAAGAAACCAAAAAATAATCCACTTTCTTATAAGGGATTAGGAAATATACATCAATTACTATTTACAGAAGAAGGTATGTTTTTAAGACAAAGAAGTTGTGGAGGTTATTATTTTGATGAATTAATAAAAGTGACTCCAGAACAATTAGATAATGAATATATAAATCTTTTAACATTTTTAGAAAATGCAGAATATATTGGTAAAAGAGCAAGAATGACAAAACCATCTCTTGGAGGAGATGTTCAATTTATATTAAGAAAACCAATATTGCTATATAAAGGAGAAGAACATATAATTCTTTATTCTGATAGAGAAGATTTCAGTAAATTCAGATTTGCAAATAATATTCCTGTTGATTCTTTTGATTATAGATATTTAGAAAACTGGGAAGTATTTGGTGAACAAACTGATATATATAGTGACCCACAAAAATTATATAAAGATTTGGTAATGGATTCGTTTGATATAACAGAAGATAAAGGATATCAAAGAAAACTAAAATAAAAGAGTAAATAATTATTTACTCTTTTTTAATACCATATTATTTTCTATTTCAAAATTATCTTCATCAACTAAAATAACAGGATCAATTGGTATCCATCTTTCGTCTTCAAGAGTACCCTCATAAAAAACAGAAGAACCAAAAGACATCATCAAATCCCATAATTTCATTTCAGTATAACCATTCTCATCAACACTTGGTAAAACAAACTCTTTTTTATCTCCCCAAAGATCTTCATGTTGATGTCTTAACATAGATATACCTATATCGTTAATCTTAACCTTAACAACACTATTAAGTTTAAATGTTATATTCATAAATATCCCTCACTTGTAATTATGTATTATAACATATAATTAAATATGATAAAATATTATTAATACAAAATAGGCGAGGTACAAAATGAAATTATGGATAATTAGACATGGTCAAACAGACTGGAATAAAAATGGGAAAATACAAGGAAGTACAGATATAGAATTAAATGAAACAGGTATTAAACAAGCAGAAGAAGTAATACCATTATTTAATGAATACAGCTTTGATTTAATAATTTCTTCAACATTAAAAAGAGCAATGAAAACCGCACAAATAATTAACAAAGAAAAGAATATAGAAATTATATATGATAGTAGACTTATAGAAAGACATTGTGGAGATTATGAAGGAACACCAACAACATTAGATGAAGAACCATTATTTAATATTAATACAAATGTAAGTACTCATAATATCGAACCAGTAAATGACTTATACAAAAGAGTTTCATCTATACTTGATGAAGTTAAAGAAAAATATAAAGATAAAAAAGTATTACTAGTTACACATGGAGGAACAACAAGAGCAATTGAAACATATTTCTTAGGAGTTGATAAAAATGGAATAATGCCTCCAGAAACAATAAAGAATTGTGAAATAAGAGAATATGAATATAAAGACTAATATGTTATAATTATAATAGAGGTGTATTATATGAAAGTAGAGAATATTTTAAACAATAAGAATAATATATATTTTTTACATGGCTCAGGAACAGATAAACAAAATATATTAGATTCAATTATGAACTATGGTATTAGATGCAGCCATGGAATATTTCAATTTACATCAATATATCTAGGTACACCGCAAGAAATACAAGATTATGGAAAAGAAATAATAGACACTTGGTATTATAGAAACTCACCAATAGGATTTATTGTTTCATTTCCAGCAAGATATATAATAATGGAGTCCGAAGAAATAAATACAAATCAAAAAGCTCATTCTGCATTCTATTATTATCCTACAGAAGAAGAACAAGAATTATATAAATTACAAAATAAACCACACATTTATAAAGAATTTATAGTAGGATATTATAATTCAGTAACAAAAAAATTTATTGAAAATGAAAACTACTATGCAAAACTATCAACAGAAGAACAAAGAGTATTATTTAACAAAATAAAAGAAAACTTCGAAAAAATTATAAATGAATCATGTGGAATGGATAAATATAAAAACTTTACTCTTAAATTTAAACCAATAGAGGAAATAGATTTTGTTAATATCGATGAACTTATTGAAGATATAGATAAAAAAATAGCTCAACTAGAAAAAGAAGAAGCTGAATATGAAGAACAACAAAAACAAAAATCTAAACAAAATAATCCGGACATCCCAGATAGTTTAAAAGGCTTTGTATACGTAGTAGATGGAAAAATATATCCAAAACAAAAATTACCAAAAGATTTAGAAAAAGATTATGAATTATTTATTAAAATAAATGATTTATCAAAAGAAAATACTACATATGAAGTAAGCAAAGAATATGATAGATATGCAAAAATGTATGAAGAAAGATTTGGTAAAAAAGCATATATAGCAGAACCATCTGGTACAAAAGAACAAGCAATAAAAGCAATAAAAAAATGTTTAGAAAGAAATGAAGATATACTAGATGAAATATATTATCCTAACAAACATGCATATTATTCAGATAAGTTTACATATAAAGAAGGAGAAATTGAAATAATTAGTCCAGAAGAAATGCTACATAGAAAAGTATTAGCAAATCTAATTGAAAATTGGACACTTCAAAATAAAATAAATGTTTCTGGAGAAAACTATTTACCATTACTAAATAATTTAGAAGAAGAATTAAATAAAGCGAAATATGTAAAAGATAATAGATTCTATACATATGGAAGAAGAGATTTTTTGAGAAAAGAATTTTCAGATATATTAGATGAAAAAATACCATATAGACCAAATAGATATTTTGGAGCTTTAATTAATTTAGAAGAATATATAAGAGCAGAGTCATCATTTTTTAATCCTGGTCAAATACCAACTGAATTAAAAAAAGATTTTCACAATATTTTAAGAGAACATGATAGATACAATAAAATTGGCATAATATGCGAAGAAGAAAAAAATATATTGTTGGATATGATACAAGAATTTAAGAGGAAAATATGAAAGGCAAAAGTGAAAGAGAAAAATCAGCATATTTGACGTTAATATCACTCCTATTTTTCTTACCAGTTGGATCATTACTATGGTTAGATTATTTAAGAGCGCCATCTATAATATTTAAAATAATGTCAGTTATATCAGGTATAACAACTCCAATAGGAGTAATTCTATTATATTTAGCATATAATCCAATTTATGATAAATATTTAGAAGATAAAAGAAATAATGTCATTAAGTCTATGAAACCACTTGATATATTTTATAGATATGTCCCAGCAGATGTAGTTAGACTAGGATTGATGTTTATATATATTGGAGTATCTCTAGGAATAGTTTTAAATATAAAGCCAAATAGTGAATTAGTACAATTATTTGGTAATAAAACTATAGTTGAAGTTATAATATGTGGTCCAATAGGAATATCATTCTATACGTTATGGGCATTATATTGCAATGATTTTAGTACAAAAAAGGGAATATTAAAATATGTAGCAGTAGTAATACTAGCACTGTTAGCAATGATATTTATGATTATGAATGCATAAAAAAGTTCTAAAAATAGAACTTTTTTAAATATATATATTTTTTTATAAACTAATGCATCATAAAATATCAAAATTAAATAAACAAATATTTAAAAATATAAACATATAATGTATAATTAATATATGATAAATCCAGTAGGGAGATGAAGTATGGAAAAAGATAGTTATTTAGTAGAAAAAGATTTAATTCATTTTAGAAGAGCAACTAAAGATGATAATTTTTCTCAAATTGCCAATTTAATATATGAAACAGACCCTTATATTTATCCATATTGGTTTGATAATAACGAGAAAGATTGTATAGATTTTTTTGAAAAAAGTATATTAGAAGAAGGTTTTTTATTTCATTATAATAATTTGTATATTGCTCACGATATAACAACAAATGAAATAGTTGGAGTTATATGTGCGATTGATAAATCTGTTAATTTAGAATATGATTATGAATCACTAAAAAGTATAAATGAAAAATATGAAAAAGTAGTAAATGATTATATTAAACCTATATTAGATGAAGTAGAAGAATATGATGATAAAACAATCTATATACCAAATGTATGCATAAATAAGGAACTTCGTGGAAAAAGAATAGGTACTAATTTATTAGGGTATTTTATAAGTCAAATGGAAAAAGTAGGATATAATCAATTTGCATTAGATTGTTTATTGCATAATCTTCCGGCTAAGAATTTATATCATAGTATGGGATTTAAAGAAATGAAATTATTTAATGGATTTTCAGGAGACAATAGAACTATTGATGTAGTTAGTTTCTTTAGAAAAAAAGGTAACTATATGCCTGAGGAGTTTACAAAATGAAAAAATATTTTAAAAGTTGGAATAAATTTGAAACAGCATTATTTGCATTAAGTGTAATACTTATTTTAGGTTTAGGATTTTACTTACATTGTGAATTATTATCAATAGTTGTAGCATTCTTAGGATTCTTTTCAGCGTTAAATCAAGCTAAGGGATTTGTATTAGGACAAGTAACTGGAGTAGTAATGGCAATACTTTACTCATTAATGTCATACAATAATCAATATTACGGAGAAGTAATAATATATTTAGCAGTTATATTACCATTATATACTTCAGGGATTTATACATGGTTAAAAAATAAAGATAAAAAGAGCGATAAAGTAAAACAAAATAAAATAAAAAAGAAAGAATGGACAATACTAGCAATAGTAAATGTAATTGCTTTTATTGGACTTTATTTCTTACTTAAATATTTTAATACAAGTAATTTATTAGTTTCAACATTATCGATGAACATGAACTTAACAGCAACATATTTATTAGTAAGAAGATGTAAATATACATTTGTGTTCTACTTAGTAAATTCAGTAATATTATTAATACTTTGGGGAATACCAGTATTAAATGGAAATATATTATTATTGCCAATGGTATTTGATGGATTATTGTTATTTGTAAATAACATATATGGATTATATAGTTGGTCTAGAAAGTAGGGGATAATATGAATTTTGGTAGTGGACCTGGAATGCAGTTACCAAGAGGTTTTGGAAATCAAGGGATGAACAATGGATTAGGAAGAAATAACTTCAATAATGGATTTAATAATCAATCAAGACAAACAAATAATTACTCAAATGGATATAATTCAGGAATGAATTATGGAGTAGCAAATAAAGTTGAACCAGTTAAACCAGCAGATAGAACATTTAAATCGATTGACGGAACAGTATTTGGTTCGTTTGAAGAAGCTGTACAACATAATAAGAAATATTATTGTGAACAAGATAAATTTAAAAACAAACATTTTAATTAAAAATAAAAGAGATTCAAATGAATCTCTTTTTTTAAACGTTAAGTTAAAAATTAATTTTCTTTAATAACAAAATAATAAGTGTTTGAAAATATGGAACTAAAATACAAGTGAAAATTCCAATACCAGCAAATGCAATTAATACGGCCAAACCTAAAGTTAAAGTCTCTTCTGGTATTAATGAAACTAGTACAGAACATAATATAGCAACCAAAATTATTGTAATAAAGAAAATAATTGGTAAAGCAAGTGCATAATAAGCTATTTTATAAAATGTATTCTTAATAGTATCGCCTTTATTAATTAAAGCTAAACATATTTTTGTGCTAGGAAAACTTACTATAAATACAGCACAAGAAATAATAATTGAAAGTATCCATTGTGGATCGTTTTCCCAAAGAAACCAAGTATTTAATATAATAAATGCAAGTAAAGTAACAATTAACCTAGAAATCTTTAAATATTTATCTATCTTTTTTTTATTCATTGTTAATCCTCCATAGTATATTAATATAATTATATATTAAGAATAATTAATTTACAATAAAAAAAACTAGCCTTCGCTAGTCAATTTCATATGGAGCAGGTGATGGGAATCGAACCCACGTTAGCAGCTTGGAAGGCTGAAGTTCTACCATTAAACTACACCTGCAACTCAGTGAAAATAATAATATCAAATAAAAGAACTTTTGTCAACAAGGAACTTCAGCCTTTTTTATAAAAAAAGTGTTTTTTGCTTAAAAGTCAAATAATATAATAGGAGGTGAGATTACATGAACGACGGATTAAACAATGAATATGATTTTGTTTTATTACTTAATAATAAAAAGGTAGAGGAATTAGATATTAATACACAAGAAATGATTTATTCAATATTTAATAATATTAATGAATCTGAAAAAATAAAAGCATGGAAAAATCATTATAAACAAAAAACAGACATTATGATAAAAATAGGAAATGCTATAAAAGGTATTAGTATAAAAAAAGGCAGTAGAAATTCTGTACATGTTGAACCGCTTAGTACTTTTATAAAATTTCTGAGAGAAAATAATATTCCTAGTGAAATTATAGAAAAATATATTAAATATCATTATGCTGACGGCACATTAACTGGAACTGGAATGAAAAGATTAAGCTCATACGAATATAAATATGAAAATATGAATGATATTGAATATATTAATAAATATTTTAACAATGAACAAATTATAACAAAAGCAATAGAACGTTTTGTGTTAAAAGGTACTAATTCAATATTTGAAATAGATGCACTATGCATAGGAGAAGCTAATGATTATTTATGGATAACAAAAAAAGAAATCAAAAAGATTTTAGAGAAAAAAGTTTATTTCGAATCAACAGGACCACATATTAGTAGTTTATTTATACAACCCCAAACAAGAAACTTAAATTACAATAAACTATATGAATGTAAAAGACATTGCGTTCAAATAAAATGGTATAGTATTTTTGATGATATAATGCAATATAAATATGAAGAAGCAATGGATAATATAAATTAAAATAAGTATTATGAAACTTCCAACTGCTAAAGTGGGTTCGAAATTTATAGCAAAAAAAAACTAGCTATATAAGCTAGTTAATTTCTCATGGAGCAGGTGATGGGAATCGAACCCACGTTAGCAGCTTGGAAGGCTGAAGTTCTACCATTAAACTACACCTGCAACTCAGTAAATATCATTTTACTAGAATGGCTAACGTTTGTCAATATAAAATATGCTTTTTTATTAAATTTGATTTAAAAAGTATTAAATATTGGTTATTTTCTTTATAAAAATAGACAAATGTTGTATAATGTTAGTATCATAGAGGGGTTTAATATTAAAAATATAGCTAATAATAATAGTGAATAATATAAATATTGTAAATTAAGAATAAAATATAGTATAATATTTAAGACCAAGGGAAGGTGTTTATTTAATATGGCAAAAAGAAAAAATAAACAAGATAATATAATCCTATTAGTTTTATTAGGAGTATTACTTGTATGTTTTATAGCTATTTGTTTACTGTTCTATAAATATTTCTATGCTGGAACAAGTGAAACAAAATATGGAGATAGATTAGAAGAAGTGGTTAATCATAAATTAAGTGCTACTTTAAACGAAGACATTAAGTCAGTATTTTCTGATAATAAAGCAGTAGGTAATGTAACTGTTAATACTCAAGGATTAATTATTTATATTAATATTGACTTTGTTGAATCAGTAAAAGTAACAGATGCACAAAGTGTTGCAATCAAAGCATTAGATAAAATAGGAGAAGATAATTTATCATTCTATGAAGTACAATTTATACTTACATGTGAAGGAAATGAAAATTTTCCATTATTTGGATCTAAAAATGCTAATAGTTTGAAAGTAGTATGGTGATTTAAATGAAATATAAAAATAAGAAAAGTGCATTGATAGTATTTATAGTATTAGCTGTAATAATATTAGGATTCTTTGGAACATTATATTATATATCTAGTACAATAAATAACTACTCGTATGAAGAAAAAGATTGGATAAATGCAAATACTAATAGTAAGTTAGATATTTATGTAGAACAAAATTTACCAGTATTCTCTGATAATGGAAAAGGTGTGTATTATGACTACTTACATGCATTAACAGAAGATACAGGTCTTACATTCAATGTAGTAACAACAGATACAACAAAAGTTAAACTTGTTAATAAAAATAATATAGAAGATGGAGATATATTATTTTATAGAGATCACTTTGTAGTGTTAGGTGAAATTAACACAGTAAACAAATTAGAAGATTTATTAAATAAAAAAGTCGGTGTTATAAAAACAGATAAAGAAAACGTATCTTATTACTTAACAGAATACAAAGATATAGAAGTAGTTGAATATACAACATTTAATGATTTAGATGCTGCATATGAAGCAAAAACTATTGATTATATTGTATTACCAATGTATAAATACTTAGACTTAATTATTACAAATAAATATGAAATTATATTCCACTTAGATGGTCTTTACTCATACTTTTGTTTAGATACAGATGAAGAAAATGCTGCACTAGATGGAATTATGACAAAATTCTATAATAAATGGAAAAAAGAATCAGTTAAAAAGACTAATCAATATTTCTTAAATATTTATTATGATAATATGGCATATACAGCATTAGAAAAAGAATCTATTACAAACGAAGATCTTATTGTTGGATATATTGATAATCTTCCATACGAAGGAATGATTAATAATGATTTTACTGGTCTAACAAGTACATACTTAGCTAAATTTGCTGATATGACAGGTGTAACATATAAATATATTGAATACAAAGATACAAAAGATTTAACAAATGCACTTAATAATAAAAAAATAGATTTAGCATTAAATTACTATTCATTAAGTAATGAAAAATATGATAGTAGTAGAACATTAGGAAATACTAAATATGTAGTACTTGCACATGTTGATAATAATATTGTAGTAAATTCATTATATAGTTTAGACGGTACTCACGTTGATATGCTAAATAATATGAATTTAAAATATAATATGGCAAGTAAAAACTTATTTGAAATAAATGACTTTGCAAATGTTAATATAATGTTAAAAAATATTAATGAAGAGTCAATTATAATTATTGAAAAAGAAGTTTATGATTATTATAAAGATTCAGGATTAAAAGAATTTAGTATTAGATATATAGCAGACGTTAAATTAAATAATTCATTCTTATTAAATAAGAGTAATGGCGCATTTAATAAATTATTTGATTTCTACTTAAGTACAATTAGTTCTAATGAAATAAAGAATGAAAGTGTAGAAGGTGTTATAGAAACATTAAAAAATAATAAGATATTGAATTTCATTTTAACAAACATAGTATATATAGCAATAATAATTTTAGTAATAGTATTTATTATTTATGGAATTACAAAAAAACTAATGCATGATAAGAAAATTAAAAAAGAAGATAGATTATATTATTTTGATGCAATGACTAATTTAAAAAATAGAAATTACTTAAATGATAATATTGATTTCTGGTCTTCAACAAAAGTTTATCCTCAAGCAGTTATTGTTATCGATATTAATAAATTAAAAGCATTAAATGATAGAGCTGGTCATGAAGCTGGTGATAGTCAAATTAAGGCTGTAGCTAGTATTCTTATTAAGACTCAAAGAGATAATTCAGAAATCATGAGAACAGATGGTGATGAATTTATGATTTACTTAGTAGGTTATGATGAAAAGAAAATAGGTACATATATTCATAAATTAAATAGAGAATTAGTATCAGCATTACCAAATAAAGATTACGGGGTATCTATTGGTTACTCAATGATATTAAATGAACAAACAACTATTGATGATGCAATAAATGATTCG
>JAEIGA010007365.1_pt1 | contig 16735 bp, 55 predicted proteins | sample 9270691 | NCBI WGS metagenome assembly JAEIGA01 (sample SAMN17057246, study PRJNA624740) | gut metagenome | biome: biome; isolation source: fecal sample | host: Bos grunniens | place: China: Xizang | collected 2019
ATTGGAAATTTATTGGTATCGATAGGTGTACCGCACACACAGGAGAGGTTAATGTACTTGTGATAGAGGACGAATTTTTAAATGGCTGAATCAAAAACTTCAGTTACTAGCCGTCGTAAAAAAATATAATAGATATAATTTAGATGGACCTTATGGTATAGGCTATTGTTCAAATACAAATAATCCCTTTTATTTTGATTTGGAAGATTACGATAAAATAAAAGATTTTTGTTGGATGGAAGTTACTTACGGAAAGAGTAATTAACATGAACTCCGAGCATCAATTTGCAGAGGTAAACAGATTCGTATGCATAAGTTATTATGTGGAGTTACCTGCGACCATGCTGACCGAAATCCATTAAATAACAGACGTTCTAATTTGAGACCTGCAACTACTGAAGAAAATAATCGTAATAGAACTATTTTTAAAAATAATACCTCCGGTATAATGGGAGTTAATTTTGAGCCTAAACGAAATGGCTGGCGCGCTAGACTTTATGTAAATGGTAAACGACTTGAGCTTGGCGTATTTAAATTAAAAGATGACGCTATAAAAGCGCGTCTATATGCAGAACTAAAATATTACAAAGACTTCGCACCTCAGCGCCATCTATTTAAACAATATGGAATTTTGGAGGATGATTTTCTTGCCGAGTAGACTAGACTTATATTGTAATGGTTACCAGCCAGTAGGAGACCCTACGACTAAATCTGTTGATTGGAGTAAACCACCTAGCTCTGGAAGTAATGCTGCAAAACCAAATCCTAATTATGTACCACCAGCTTCAAGTAAGGTTTTAGAAGATACTGTATCCCTTACAGTACGGGAGTTTAATAATTTGGTGCAGCTGCTAGTAAGTCAGACTGAACGAATTGCTGAACTTGAATTTAAACTTGCTAAAAATGGAACTTTAAAAGTAAAAGTCAATAAATTGAGGTGTCGTCACAGATGAGTACCGAATATAAAGATTGGCTAAACGATTTTACACCTGAACAACGAAGTAATTATAAACTTTGTATGAAGTATCCTATTCTTATTCCTGACAATTATTTATGGGAAACTATCTCAGGTGACTACGAGTATAACTGTACTTGCTTAGATGAAATCCCGGCGGGTTGGCGTATTGCTTTTGGCGAGTCCTGGGCGCGTGATATTCAAGCTGTAGTGGATTCTTATTATAAACAAGTAAAAGATATTCCCAATGCAAAAGAAGTCCATATATTGCAATTAAAAGAGAAATATGGGTATTTTACACAATACTTTACGCACTATACACCTGAACTTAAAGAAGTCATTAAAAAAAATATCAAGATTTAAGCGAGAAAACTTGTATACGCTGTGGAAAGCCAGCTAAGTATCGTACTACTGGCTGGATAAGTCCTTGGTGTGAGGACTGTATACAGTTAGTTCAAGATAAATTTGAAAAAATTTAAAATTAGGGTTTACAAATACCTCCAACTATGATATAATTATACAGTAGTTGACAAGTGTTGACTAAATATAATTATAGAAAGTTGGAGGTTTTATTATTTTATGAAATATCATTGGCAATCAAATTATACTGGAGAAATTGTACCGACATTTAAAGACGTTATATTGAATATTTTATGGTACATAAAATGCTGTAAATTTGATAAAGAGATATTTATTTGGAAATATAGTAAGAAAGGATTTTAATTATGGCTAGTATTGACCATACTTGTATTTATTTTCATAACGGTATGTTAATGAAAGAAATTGACCATTGTGACTGGATTGAACGCGATACTGCTTGGGAGACTGCTGACGGTAAAGTTCATACTACTAATGAGATAGTTGGTACAACCAATGAAGTGTATCTTTTACCATTTTATACTACAAGAGATGGACTGTTTACTAAAGACAACACAGTTAAGATTGAAGATATGAATCGTATTTTCCCAGACGTATGGTTTAACGGTAACAAACGCAAAGAAGCAAGAGTACTTAAGGCTTGGGATAAGAACTCTTGGAAAACAGAAGAAAAATATCCTAAGTTAGATTTTGAAAATAGAGTTTATTGGCACAAAGACCTCAATAAACTTATTATCACTCAACACACAGAAGATTACTGCTTGACGTTTTATTTTAAACTTGACACTAAAGACAGTTGGGTAGTATTTGGTGGTTATGGTCATTATAACAATCCATATACTCATTTTTATCACAGAGGTTATGGTGAATTATTTGAGCAAAAGATGGCTCTCGAAGCGTATCAGTGGATTTGTGAAAGGCTACTTCCTGACCTATTGGACTACTGCATCCCAGAAACTATAGAAGAAGACGAAGAACATATTATGGGAACAGAGCATACCAAATACTATAAAGCTTTAGCTGATATGCTGCGCTTTAAGAACTACTGGAGTATGGTAAACACTCCCGAAGAAAAAGAAGAATATTTTAGTATTGTATTAATGGAATACGACCCAGAAAGTCTTTTTCCTGAAAGTGAAACTATTAAGGAAGAACCGTCTGAAGAATTTAAGAGACTGGTAGATAGCTTATGATTTATGCAAAAACTAAACTAAAGAGAATTCCAGATACTTGCACTAAGTGCAAATTTAAACGATATATTTGGCATCATTTATATAATGTTAAGGGTGCAAGCAAATGGACATGTAGTTTAACTGGTACTGAGGTACCTTATGCATATGTTAAAGAAAAACATAATTGGGTATATGGTAAATGTAAAAATTGTCCATTAGTTGAGTCTTCTATAGAAAATATTTAGAAATGTAAATAATTTTTTCTAAGAAAATACTAAAAATAATTATGCGGGAGGGCTAATATTAATAATGAAGAAGAAGATGTATCAGTATTTAGTTACTTTTTCTTGTAAAAAAGATGGCATTTTAGGTGCCTGTACAGTTGTATCTCAAATATATCGTGATAAAAAGATAAAATCATTTAATGATATTAATTCATTAACTACATATTTAACTGAAACTAATAAAGGCATTTCAAATGTAGGAATAACGAATTTTATATTATTAGGAAGGCATAAGGTTTAATACTATGAAACTTTGGATTGCTAGATTTGTTTTAGATACTGGTTGTAACCGTCATCAATACGAACTTATTATATCTGCATCAGATTACAGTGATGCAATGAAACAGGTTTATACTTGGGATAGACAATATTGTTATTTTGAAGACAATGTTGATTTTAGTACACTCACTATAGATGAGATTGACATATCTAAAACTCAAATATTACACACTTTCGATAGAGGTATTATATAAATGAAACTTTGGATAGATGGTGTAAGACCTGCACCTGAAGGATATGTGTGGTGTAAGAGTGTTAACGAGGCAAAGAATACAATTACTGCCGCTAATAGTAAGTTTGTTAGTACGTGTAGAGACGGATTAGAACCTGACCATTCTTTACATATCGATTTAATTGATTTAGACCACGATGCAGGTGATTTTGCAAATGATGGTGGAGATTATATTCAGTTATTAAATTGGTTAGAATGGCTTTACGATGGCAGGGGTACTTATACTGAATTCCATATTCATTCAATGAATCCAGTAGGTGTTGAGAATATGAGAAGAATTATTAGAAGAAATAATTGGAGGGAAGTATAATGGCTGCTACAAAAGAATTTATCAGAAAATGGTTACAAAGAGCAACAAAAGAAGATAGTCATATGTTAGTAGTTTGTGATACCTTTGACTATGAGGATTATCCAGTATTTGTTAATAAAAATGAAGATGTAAATAATAAGATAAAACATTATTCAGAAAATATGCAACGAGTAGTTGAAGTTTATAATCTTTCAATAAACCTTGAATCTCAACTTGAAGCTCATAGAGTATGGAACATATGAGAAGAATTATTGAAAGAAATAATTGGAGGGAAATATGATACCAATTTTAGTATTGTCCGCTATTGTCTTATGCGGTGTAGGACTTTATCAAATTATAAAAACTTTTATTAATCTATATAAAAATGTGAGTAAACCTTATTCTTCTCTATTAAGTGTTATATTCGGCAGTTTGTCAACTGCGTTAGGTCTTGGACTATGGATAATATCTATGTCATAAATATGAGAAGAATTATTCAGAGAAATGGATGGAAAGAAATATGATAGAATGTCCAGTGTGTAAAACAGATAAATTTGTGTCATACGATTATGGTATGCATGCAGGAGGTTTTGATGGTAGTTACGATACTTATGAAACTTATATATGCAGTAAGTGTAATGGAATTTTTTCTATTCATAAGGTCGGTAAAAAAGATACCCAAACCGATGATATTGAAACTATGAAGATTGAATGGAAAAAATATGTGAAACCTGAAGGGTTTTGTTCAAGAGCTTAAATACATTAAAAGAAAGGGTTAGAAATAAATATGATTTATTGTGAAGGTAAAAATTGCTCAAGGCGAGACCAATGTGCTTTCCACGAGGATTTTGAATCGAAATATCCTCGCCAAGTGAGAGACTGTTCTATAGAAGGCACCTCTTACGGTCCATTCTACGATGAAAATAATAAAGCCTATATGAAGACCAACTGGGATTGTGGAGACAACTCTGATAGGTATTATCCACATTATAAAGCTTTGGGTTGGAGAGAAGACCAAAAATATCGAAACTCAGAAGGTACTATTTGTGATGAAATTTGTTTGACTTGCCCTCATAAAAGTTTATGTTTCTCTATTCTAGAATTTGCAGGTATGATTTTTCAACCAGGCGATAGAGTTAGATTTGATTGCGAAGATATAAAGGCTGACCCAGAAGGTAAAAAGAAATGGCTCGATGAGCAATTAGAGATTTATTATAAAAGAATAGAATTTTATAAAGAAATGAGCGGAGATAAGTATGAGTGAATTACAAAAACTAATAATAAGTGCATCCGTAATATATCATATAATAGGTCTTGTTATATTATGTTATTACGAAGCTAAGTCGAGAGTGTATGACGATAACATATTTGCTTGTTATCTAAATCCTGTATGGTTATATCAAAACTACAAAATAAATTATTTTGGCTGTTTAGTATTAACTGTTTTATTCAATATAGCATGTCCATTATTTTCTGTAGTATATTGGATATGTAAATTCATTAAGTGGTTATTTACTGTAGGTAGGAAGAAATAATTATGAGACAAGAATATAATTCTTATGAGCATTGGGTATGTTGCTCAGAATGTGTAGATTTTGAAGAATGTGAAAATAAAGAAGACCGAGACGGTTGTTTAGCAGGTGAAAAATATGAAGACGAAACTAATTAATTGTGGAAATTACGGATGTAGATTTCATGCTATATTTTCAGCAACTTGTAATTTAAATACCGTATCTTTAGATAAAGATGGTAAGTGTATTGCGTGTACAGAAGAGCCTATAGAAATAAATAGGTCACCAGATGAAATTGACGAACATACTAATATGTGCTAAGGAGAATATATATATGAAACCGCAAGTAGTTAAACTATTTAATGCTACAGTAGGTAAGAACATAGATGTAGTAATAAATGATTTTATAAAAGCGCAACCGCATTATATTATAGAAAAGATTTCATTTGATTCTAAGTTTGGTAATTCTTGTGGTGATAGAGCCTTAGTAGTTTTTACTATTGGAGACCCTCCAACGCATTCTGTTGCTAAAGGAAATTATTCTGTTAAAGGAGATTGAGTATAATGGCTATAAGTGATGTTCTTGGTATATTAGTTGTTTGGAGTGTAGTTGGCATAGTAATTGAAGTTATAGCTTGGCTTTTTGTTGATTTTATAGATTTTGAGCAAGGTTTTGACTGGTTATCTCCACTATACATATACGATAACGTTGAGGTAAATTGGTTTGGATGTTTATTATTAACCATACTTGTAAATGCACTTTGTCCACTCGCAACTTTTTGTTATTGGTTTTACAGATTATGTAAGGTAGGTAGAAAGTAAATGGCTATTAGAGACAAAAACCTTAATTGGAAAGATGATGCAATGACTCTTGACACCCTGGTTAATCAAGCGCTTAGGCCAATTTATGAAGCTAATAAAGATAAATTTGAGCCTGAAGAAATTCACTATGTTGTGGTAAATGCAATTGGTAGAATGATTACAGGTGATTTAGTGCAGCGCAAACGTGACAGATATATTGAATTTATGGAAGAGAAAAATAGGAGTGCAGAGCAATGAAAATAGTTTTATCTCCTGCAGAAATAAATAGAATAGTTGTAGACCATCTTATTGAAAAAGGTTCATTGCATTACGATGATACACCTGTAGATGTTACTTGGCGAGTTAATCAATTTAATGTACCTAAATCTGAAATTATAATTGAACAGGAGGACTATGACTAATGAAATTCGCAATATATAGTTTAGCAATTATTTTAGTACTTATTATTGCATATGGTCTTTGGATGTTGCGAAATATTAATAAACAAAAAGCAAATTTGCCAGTTATAACAGGCACTAAAGCAAAAGAAATTAAAGAGCTCTTAAAAGTAGGACCTGATGCAGATACTGAAAAAGGCCTACAAATATTGAAAGAGGTCTTTGAACCTAAAGAGCATATTAGTAGTTGTGGTTTTTGTTATAACGCTCATGTTTGGGCAAAAGAACCAGTGACTGAAGAAGATTACTTTGACCCAGGTCTTAATGATGATAATGATGGTTCTTCCTGTGGAATAGGGCACTGTAGCAATGGATTTTCTATTATGTTTAATTCAGGAATGGGCAGAGCGTGTAATATTGAAATGCGTAAATGGCATGAAGGATATGGTTGGGTGCCAATAGGTTATTACTATCCTAAGTTTTGTCCAGAATGTGGTAGACCACTTGATGAATATCAGATAGATGAGAGAGGTACAAAATATGAACGTAAAAGAGCTGATTGAAAAACTTAGCGAGCTAAGACAGGATGCAGAAATAATCATATCTGCCAGACTCCCACAGATAAGTGAGCTAGATATGTTTGAGCACTATCGTAAAGGGCCTATTACTAGTATTACTTATGATTACTGTGAAGATGCTAGTATTGGCGGATATGTAATAGAATCAAATGATACTTTTGCGAGTTTTACTGAAGACATTAGAATAGGAGCAAACTAATGAAAGTAAAAGAACTTATTGAAAAACTTAAAGAATACAATCCTGAAGCAAATTTTTATGTAGTAGTAAATAGTTATCCAAAAGATTTTGAAATTTGCTATGGAACATCAGAAGGATGTACAAAAGAAAATTGTGATAGTGTAGATATTATGATTAATTGTCAAGCGGAGGACTTTTAAATGACTATTGAAATTTGTAATAAATGTAAACAGCCTTTAGGCGAAAAAGACTATTTTAGATTTAAGATTGACGGATTTCATTCCGCAGGCAATTTTATAAATGATATTTCTTTTTGGGATGGACCAGATATCGGGTTAAATAACTTTTGTTTATGCCCCGTATGTATGAAAAGATTCTCAGAATTTGTACAGAGAGGACAAGAATAATTATGGATATGTTTTATGAAATTATTTTTTGCATAAATATTTTTGTTTTGTTAAATTTATGTCTATTAAGCATAAATATGCCCGTCGGCAAATTAGCTTTAAAGTGGTTTGATTATAAGTTAGATAAAATAACCTCCAGAATTAAAATTGAAAAAATTCATAATTTGCATTTTGATAAAAAGGGAGTCCATTTTCGTATTCGTGTAGAAAAAATTGAACCTGTTGAAGCGCTTAGTTGTTATTCAGTTTATTATAAAAATGTTTATATAAATGACGAATTGGTTTGCAGACTTTGGTGCGCCGAAAAAACTTTTTTGATTTCTAGAGTGTTCGAACATACAGACAAACGTTTAGAATCTGAATTATATAGTTTAGTAAATGCAGCCTATAAAGAAACTAAGAGAATTTCTAAACGGCGCTGGAAGGAATTTAATAAGTCTTGTACAGAATCAATTAACAAAAAATCATACTTTACAAAATCGGAGGATAAATCGGCGGAATGATTATATGTGCAGCAATTAAACTTATAGATTTAGACAAAGATAAATTTCTTGTAATATGTGGTTATAGACACGGCAACTGCTATGAAATGATTCCACAGCTTGATGAGAAATGGAGAAAAATACCTAGACGAAAAATTGTTGAAGGCTTTATAAATCACAAAGGTGAATTTCTTGACCGAGAAAAAGCTTTTGAACATGTAAAGGAAATAGGTCAGTGTACGGCTACTCAAAGATACTATTGGGAAGACCATAATCAAGATGAGTTATACTCGGAGGATTTGTACTAATGAAGGATTTTACATTATTTGCTCTTGTATTATCAGTTTTAGCTGCCATATTTGCCTTTTGCTTGTTTGCTGTTGACGAGTATATTCCAGCAGTTATCGAAACTTGTTGCTATTTGACTCTATCTATTTTTGGTATAGCTTCTGCTGTAACTAATTGGAAAGATAAAAAATAGTTTGGAGGATTTATACTAATGTCTATAATTTTAAAGATATTTGGAGCTTCATTACTATTATTGATGGCAATAAGTTGTAGGGCTCAAATTATAGAAGATAAAGAAAAGAAATTTCCTAAATGGTTATGTTGGTTTGGAAATATTTTAGCTATGGCATCATTAATTAGTGCAGTTGTTATTTGGTTTGTATAAGGAGAATATATATTAAAAAATGATTAAGAAAATTATTTGTTTAGTTTTGGTAGTATTACTACTATCTACATTTGTTGGTTGCGGTTCAAACATAGATACAGCAGAAGATATAAAATCAAAAGAAAGTTCTTCGATGTTTATATTGGTTGAAACAGGCCAATTATGGGACAAATATAATATAGTATATCATAAAGAAACTAAAGTTATGTATGCTGTAAGTTGTAATACTGTGTTTACTGTAATGGTTGATGCTGAAGGTAAGCCACTCTTATATTCGGAGGACTTATATTAATGGATGTAAAACAATTTACTGAAACTTATTGTTATAAGTGTGGTACTCAACGATGTGAAGGTATTCACACTATATGGTTTGACGGTTGTCAACATAAAGGTGAATTAGAATATCCGGTTACTCCAGAAATGTATGATTGTGGATATACCGATGAAATTGGCGGTATTCATGCATGTGGTATAGGTCATAATCCAATGGGATTATTTTGCGGAGAATGTACAAGAACCAGTTGTATGGGCTGTAAGAACGCATATAAAATAAATAAGGATGATTAATATGCATTGTGGTATTAAAGCAAAAGATATTAAAGACTTTGGAAGATATACTCAAGAACTAGACTACCTGATTAGACGAATTCGTAAATATGCACCCAACGCTTATATTTATGCAACGCCATCTCAGTTAAATTTGATGTCGGAATATAAAGAAGAAACAAAAAGTGGTCATGTAGATACAACTCCAGTGGTAACAAGTACATATGTAACTTCTTTAGATTGTGGGGATTGGTAAAATGACTGAATTAGAATTACTTCAAAGAGACTCTTATTGGTTAGCTACTATATTACAAGACGTACTTTTTGGTACAAAATTAGACCATGATACTATTTTAAACTATATGAGTAAATTAGAACAGATTCGTGATTTTAATAGTGAATGGGAGGAATAGATATGTCTGACAAAAAATTATATGCATATAGAACTGTAGCTAATTTTAAATTAACTAATGGTAATATTTTTACTACTGAAACGACTACAAAGTTAACCTATCTAACAGAACCAGAAATACAGCGTATTGCTAAATCAACTGAAAAATATTGGGATGCTTCTAAATTTAGTGAAGTTCTTGAGGCTGCGCGTAAAAAAGAATTTCCAGAAGTACACTATCAAGAACGTAAGCTTACAAAGATGAAAGTTCTCTCTATGCCTGGTTCCTTTGGTGATTATTGGATTTTGCGCGAACGAGATTTTGAAAATGTTAGACTTTATATAGAATATTGGGAATGTAATCCTTCTATAAAGACTGTTGCAGATATGCTAGATGCTAAAACATTTTTAGAATTCTGCCGGGATAACTCTGTAGTAGTGGGTATAGATTTAAGTTCTAACTAATTTGTCTAAATATAATATTGAAGGTAGGTGATTTGCTTTGACTCAACAAACTGGTTGGTTAAGTCCTATGGGTGATATGTATCCATGTAGTCATTATGACCATGTAGCAGAAGCTGAAAAGATTTGTGATATACTTAATATACCAACAGAAACTACACATTATGACGATGAATTACTTAAACGTGGCTGGGCTAAGCTGGGAATCTCACTATTAGGCGTAAAGCGCTTTTATATTAGATGGGAAAAACGTTTGACGCAATATCAACGTTATGTACTACGAGAAATATTTGAGGCGCCAAAGCCAGACGATATATCTTTAGATGCGCTTACTTTAAGTATGTGGCAATATGAAGAAGACTTTTTCGAAGGAGATAAGTATCGATATGCAGACTAATCAAGTTATTTTAAGGTGTCAAGATGGACAAGAAGCCGTTGTATTTACTAAATATACATATAATACAGTTTGTAGTATGGCAGCGATTCTTGACCCCGACTCAATAAGCTATGAAATATGTATAGAAGACGATTATATCGGTGGAGATTACAAAGGATTTTTTGGTAGACTAAAAAGAGCTTGGAAGGCCTTTACAGGTAAGCCTGTAATTTATACTGGTATTTATTGTGAAGATAAAGAAAAGATGAGAAAATTTTTAGCTGATTGCATTAGTCTAGTTGTTGAAAATGACGATAATGAAATAGAAGAAGACTTTGAATATACTAATGAAGAACCTTTCCTAAAAGGTCTATATGGGGATAAATAGTATGGCTGAGTTTTGTAAAGAGTGTTTTAAAAATAAAATATTAACTTCACAAGAACGTGAAAATATTACAGACGACCAAATTATCATGTTTCCAGTAAAAGACTTTTGTGAGGGCTGTGGAGAACTTAAATATGTGGTAGACCACGTAATTATCGATATAGGTAAATAAAATGAAGACAATAGTATATGAGAAAAGTGAAATAGGCTATAAAACTATTTTTGCAGTAACTGTATTTGAAAAATGTGAACCTAATGATAAATGGTTTGCAGATATTGGTTGTACTCGTTCACCTTGTTTTAGATATACTTTTAAAGATGCTGAAGAAGTAGTTAAAAACAATATGTGTGACATTTGGGAAACTTGTTATAATTATGCAGTTATTCATGAAATTGGACCTGAGCTATATCCACACTATCACTCAAAAACATATTATAAATATAATAGAGAAATAAATGGCTATGAACCAATTGAAGAACCTGAGTGCTTAAAGCATATGGATTTTTGCGGAATAGGTTAACAATATAAAGTAAAAATTAAAAGGAGATTATAAATATGTCAAATAAAACATTTAATATTGAAGTAACAATGAATGAAAGATGGGTAGACGATTTCTGCTCAATGTTGAAATGGATGGAATCTTGCGGTAATCTTGGTCACTCTTCTATCGTTGGATTCTATTCAGATGGTGACGGTGACTTTCGCCCTAAATTTAAAATTGATACAGATTTTAATAAGACTGACGGTTATTGGAGAAAAGAGCATCCCAACAGTATGCCAAATTTAGAAGTAATTTATGATGCAGGTTAATATAAAAATCTAAGATACTTAAAACAATTTAACTAATAAATAAAATATGGTTTAGTAGGTGAAATATATTGGCGACACTACTTGGTGGTAGTCGTTGGGATGATGAAATGACTCCTCTTGATGACGACTGGTATGCATATAAATCTGAACAAGAAAGAAAAGAAAATCCATTAGATTCGGACTATGTTCCAGAAAAACGTAGAGAAGAGAATGATGATTAAGTATGTTTGATAAATATATTGCAAGAAAGTATTCTATAAAACGCAATTGTCATACTTGCCGATACAGACATGGTTGCTACTGGAATTTTGACGAAATATTTACAGATAAAATTACTAATGAACATGTTTGGGACAATTGCAAGCATTGGAAATTAGGAAAATGCTATAAATGTAAATATGTAGATGAACCAAATGAAGATGCATGGTATAAACGTGGTTGTGAAGCAGAGTGCTTTGGCGGATGTAAAAAATTCCGTATGCAATTTAAACGTACTAAAAAATTTATAGAACTTTTAGAGGAAAGTAAAAATGAAGTATAGAAAGAAACCAGTAGAAATAGAAGCTGTTAAATGGGATGGTTATAATCTGATGCAAATAAAAGATTTTGTGGGTGAATCTCTTATTTGTGAAATTTATGATACTGCTTGGAGAGTTGGTGAAGGTCCAGTTATGACTGATATACAAATAAAAACTCTTGAAGGAAATATGAAGGTTAGTCAGGGAGACTATATTATTAAAGGAGTGCAGGGTGAGTTTTACCCCTGTAAACCAGATATTTTTGAGCAGACATATGAAAAGGTTGAAGAATAATGAATAGTGCAGTTGATATATTAAGAAGTATGACTTCACAATTTGCTAGTTTAGCAGAAGCTATTGAAGCCGAACAAGCTAATACTAATACAGAAATTGAAGTACTTAAAAATGAAGTAGAGAGAAATAGACATGTACTTAAGTCTATAGCAAATTTAATTGAGGAGAGTATTTAATTAATATGGTTACTATTGGAGAAACTAAGTGCCCAAAATGTGGTGGACGAATAAATACTTATAGACAAGATGACCCAATGTCATTTAATGGTGCAATTATTTTTAAACATGTTTGTTCAAGTTGCGGATATGTTTTAGGTTCTAATGAATTAAGTGACAAATCTACGAGTAATACAACTACTAATAATACAAGTGATAAATGTCCAGTTTGTAGCAATTGGCTATTTTTAGATGCAGAAACTGGAGAAAAACGCTGTACAACTTGTGGCTATTCAGAAGTTAATAGTCCTAGTCTTCTAAAAACTGAAACAAACAGTTTAGTAAATGAACCAGATAATAAACCTTGTGGACTTATGGGTTGGATATGTCCTAAGTGCGGAGCAGTTATGAGTCCATATCAGAGTTTTTGCATCAATTGTAGTAGACAAAACTGGGAAATTACATATAATACAAATGCAACTAACACAAGTGACAATAGTAACCTTTCACAGTATTTAGGATTTAGTAGAAAGGATACCTTAGGATATGAATAAGACAATTAAGCCCCTAAAATTCTTTTACTGTCCAGATATTCCTAACCATGATGATATAGAATATGCTCGTCAAATTGTAGAAAAAGAAGATTGTTATGCACAGATAAATTATACCGGTCCTGCAGGGTATGCCTATAATTTAGCTATATATCCTGGAGATTCTCATGAAGATATATTTAATAGACTGCCTAAAGTTTATGGTTTATAAGTAATTAATTTTAAGGAGATTTGTATTTATGACTTCAAAGAAAACACATAAAAAGACTATTTTCAAAGAAATTATAGAGTTAGCTTTACATATTATTTTATTTATTGGTATGACTGCTATTTCAATATTTAATATTTCTATTGGTGCTGGGTGGCAGACTATTGTATCGAGTTTTGCAGCTGGTATTTGGTTTATTATAATTATTGGCGATATAAAAGCTATTGCTAAAGCCAGAGGCTCTATTGAAACTATCGAAGAATTTGAAGTAGAACAAATGAAACTAGATAAAGAAAAGAAGTAATTAAAATGAAAATATATTTTGAAGACGGTCAATTAGTATCCGAATTGCAAAGACCTCATGATACTCAAATTATAATAGACGCTACGTATGGCCCGGCAGAAAATATTAAGTTATTAGATTCTATTAATGATACAAAGTATAACACAGTAATTTATACTAATTCTATATTTGCATTTAGTAATGAGTACGCCTGGAATAAAGAACTTAAAGTACCTGAAGTTTATATTAGAGCCGGTGAACATATGATTTTTACTAGAATAGATGAACTCACACCCCGAGAACTTCGGGAGGGGCATAATCTAGCAAAAATGTATATTGCGGGAGAATTTGATAATGCACTATGAGTATTTAGATGACCCAAAGCCCTGCCCTAATTGCAGACGAGTACCTAGTGAATATACCGGGTTATGTCCTCCAGTATTTATTGGCGGAGTAGAGTGTGGCTCTTGGTATGGTCGCTATTTGCGATGTGAATGTGGTAATGAATCTAAAACAAGTACTAACCTACAAGAAATATATCAAGACTGGAACGAGAGAGTAATACCTATGATTGAAGCCGGAAACTGTAAATTTGTATGGCCGATAAATTTTATGACATTAAATGCTAGAGATATCTATAATAAAATTATAGCTAATATTGAAATACCTTCAACTGAATATTTATATGACGAAGATGGTAATGAAATATTTTTAGACTTAGATGAAACTATTAGAGATATTGCAAATTATTTAGATGATTTAGGAGTAAAATTAGATGCCAGATAAAATTATGCGTAAAACACAAGTTAAGGATGTAACCATTAATAATGAAACTATTAAAGATGTAAAATTTACTAGCTACGAAGATATTTGGCAAGATAATCCATTAAGACCTAAATGGACTTTTTGGGATAAAATAACTATTCCATTTTATAGAGGACGCCAAATTATATCTGATACTTACTATAGAATTCGTCGTGGATTTCAACGTATGTTTAAAGGCTACGATGATTATGATGTATTTGAGTTATTTGCTAGTTTTAATAGTAGATATAGTAAAATACTTGCTGACTATAGAAAAACTCATTATGGATACCCTTGTGAGCTTACAAATGAACAGTGGGAAGCTATAATAGATGAAATGCTTCATCATTTAAAATTTATGAATGAAACTTATGTAGAAGATTCTTTATGTAAAGGTATGCCAGAACACTGGCTTCCAGATAGTCTGGTAGTTTATGAAATTATGGAACGACATAAAGATGAATTCTTTAAATTATTTTCAAAGTATTTTTATAACTTATGGGATTGATTATGGAATATACATGTAAAGATTGTAAATCATTTATGGGCTTAGGCGATTGGAACTTATGCTGTAGTGAAGAACACCCAGAAGCGCTGTGTGGATTTTTATGTTATGCAGATACGCCTGCTTGTAAATTATTTAAAAATAAAAATGATAGAGATAATAAACCGGAATAAGCTAATTTCCGGTTTATTTTTTTTATTTTCTAGGAAAATTTTCCAAGAAAGTAGATAAATATAATAGTGAGAGGAGTGCCAAATAGAATTATGACAAAATACAATGCGCTTACAATAGCTATAGATGTTATGACAACTTGTGCTGGACCACAAGATACTGACGTTGAACAAGCTGTAGAAGTTATTAATAAAATGAAGGAAGCATTACTAATGGAAAGCAAGAAGAAACGTCAATACTATGTAAAGAAAACCTGTGAAGGTCCTACCCAAGCAGCCTCAGAATTTTGTAATTTTATAGAAAGGAACCAATTAGAAAATGTTTAAAGTCATTAATACAGATAGTCCAAAAGATAAAACTCAATATACAGTTTACGATATAAGATATGATAATGCAGGTTACCCTCATTTCTTATTTTATAAAGATGGACAATGGCTTCTAAAAAGCGCGAAGCATTTTAAACCTGTTGAAGGGAGAAAAACTAATGGTTAATTTTAAACGATTACTTTGCATTGTCTTAATAATGATTCTAGTATGCTTTAGCTTTACTGGTTGTACAACCGCTGAGACTTCTGCAGATATCGATATAAATGAAAATGTACGTGTAGTTCGTTCTTATGACCAATTCAATAGATTAATTAATATTACAATTATAAATTTAGACACTGGAGTTACTATTATAACCGATTACTTCTGGGCTAATGAAAATGGTGCTATAGTAGTTACTGAGTCATATACAAAAACTATAACTACTAACGGTGATATTATTTTAGATGAAACTTTAGGTGAGTGTATATGACTATAAGAGAACTTTATAATTGGGCTAATATGAATAATTGTTTGGATTTGGACTTATATAAAAATATTAATTTGGATATGTATCCTATTGAGAAGTCATTTGTTTTTGATTATCGCGAAGTTTGGGGTAAATCTCTAGCAGAAATTTGTAATATTGAACCACGTGTGGTTTTAGATTAAGGTGATTTAAATGAAGACTATAGAACTTAGTTATTTACCGGGAGACACCTGCTGGGTAAGAGGTCAATATAGAGAATGTATTATAGAAAATGTTATATTGAACAAAGTAAGTAATGCGCCTATAGATGTTACATATGAATGGTATAATCTTGATGTTGGCCCTGATGTTACAGAGGTATGGGATGATGGAGACTTTACTTCAGAAGATATTGGTAAAACGGTATTTGATTCATTAAAAGACTATGAAAAGGCCTTTCCTGAAGATTTTGATTTTGGTGATGTAGATGAATGATTTTTGTCCAGAGAATTGTCCCTACTTATCTTTAACTGAGATAAGACAGGCTAAACTTAAAAATATACCAGGTATAAATAGTATACATAAATGCCGGAAGTATAATATGCGTCTTTATCATTTAGACGCGCATCCTAATTTATATAAATGTGAGAAGTGTATTAAAAATGAAAATATGGAATAGACCAAGAGGAGACCTAATTTATGAAATATCATTTTATGAGTAATCCTTGTAATCACCCACACTGTATGGATTGGGGATGTGAGAAATGTAGTTTCTTCAAACCTTATTTTCATAAGATAAGAGTACCTCGTTGGTTGGGGTTTTTATTATATAATTTTGAAGAATACTTAAACTTAAAGAACTACGCAAAAGAACATCCTGATG